>SXGT01342836.1_pt1 | contig 44934 bp, 30 predicted proteins | sample 3176221 | NCBI WGS metagenome assembly SXGT01 (sample SAMN11356862, study PRJNA531348) | freshwater metagenome | isolation source: freshwater sample F1-120 | place: China: Fuxian Lake, Yuxi | collected 2017-12-25 | reverse complement strand
GTCAGGAACATCGGTGACCGTGACGACATGGACGCCGCGGCCGGTGATCGCGTTGAGGTAAGTCGGGAGCGTGGCGACGAGCGTCTTGCCTTCGCCGGTGGCCATTTCGGAGATCATCCCCTTGTGCAGTGCCATGCCGCCGATGAGCTGCACGTCGAACGGCACCATCTCCCAGCGCAGCGGATGCTCGCGCACCATCACGTCCGAACCGCACATCCGGCGGCAGGCGTTCTTCACCACGGCGAAGGCCTCGGGCAGGACGGCTTCCACCTCACGCGCCAGCTCGGCATCGTCCTTGATGGCGGAGAGCTTCGTCTTCCACGCGGCGGTCTTGTCCCGAAGGACCTGCTCGGGCTGGGACTGAAGTGCGGCCTCCAGCTCGTTGATACGCTTCACGAGCGGCCACAGGCGCTTCAATTCGCGTTCGTTCTTTGAGCCGAAGATTTTCTTAAAGATGGTTCCTAACATGATCGAAAGAGGGCGCGACGCTACGGGATGGGAGGGGGTGCGTCAAAGGGGAAGAAAACGCGATGAGCAGGAGCAGGAGCAGGAGCAGGATCACGAGCAGGAGGCGGCGAGCCACCGTCTTCTCGTGCTCCTGATCTTGATCCTGCTCCGAATCCCTCCCGCCGAACCGGCCGTCCTGCAAGTCGGCTCAGGGCCAAGGTAATCCCCGTTCCCGCCCCCGCCATCAGGACAAGTCCCGAGTGCGCTCCCGACGGTTCGGCCTACGTTCCCGCAGTCTTTGGTGCTGCTCGGAGGGACAGGCCGGAGACTGCGGGCCGGCCTCGTCCGGCCTCCTGTTCTTTTCATTCAACCTCTCTCATTATGAAAAAACTCCTGCTCCTCTCCTGCGCGCTGGCGATGCTCTTCGCCGTCGGTTGCGCCTCCATGCACTCCAGCGGCCACAGCGTCGCCAAGTCGCCCTGGCCGGACTTCGCCGCCGCCAAGGCCGCGTTCGACGGCATCACGCCCGGCCAGACCACCATCGCCGAGCTTCGCACGCTCGGGTTCGATCCCTACGTGAACCCAAACGTCCGCATCCTGAACTACCTCGACATCCAAAACCGTTTCCTGCCCAACCAGTCCGTGCGTCTGGAGGACCTGCCCGCGCCCGTGCGCCAGTCGCTCGATGGAAAGGAATCGTCGGTGGCCTATGAGCTGGACCTGACCGTTGTGAACAGCCAGCGCTATGGAAACCTCGCGATGGACATGTTGGCCTTCAACCGCAAGACCCACGAGACGGGCTGGAACTTCAAGGCGCTCATCCTCCTCAACCACGACAAGGTTCTCTACAAGCTCTGGTCCGGTCAGCCGAACCTCGACCGTTACGAGCAGAAGAAGAAGCCGCTCGGCCCGCTCCAGGAGATTGACGGCGCGGCCCGCGCGGTCGCGCTGCCTTAACGCGCTGCCTTAAATCCGGTAGGCCAATTCCCGAGTTTCGGCTTGGAACAAGGGTCGGTTCCGCTACCGTCGCGCCTCGGCCAGCGGAACCGCTGCCCGTCTCTTATGGCGAACCCACTTCCGCCCGCCGCCGCCGCGCCGCCCGTGCAGAACGGACGCGCCGCATTCCTCGCATTGCTGGCCGCGCTTGCCGGCGTGCTGGTGCTGCTCTTCGCGAAAAGTTTCCTGCCGGAATACATCCACTTCGCCAACGACGGCCCGCTCGGCGCAGCCGAAGCCGCATCGAGTCGGATGCCATCGGTGATGACGGGAATGTGGCTGGACTTGAACTGGGTCGGCAACGAAGGCGTCGCCGCCGCGCCCAGCCTGTCGAACCTCCTGGGATGCGTGTTCAGCCCGGTCGCCTACGCGAAGTTCATCGTCCCGCTCTCGCTGCTGCTGCTGGGCTGTGCGGCATGGGTGTTCTTCCGGCAATGCGGCTTCGCGCCGTGGGTCTGCACCGTGGGCGGCATCGCGGCGGGACTGAACGGAGATCGTTTCTCCGTTGCTGCGTGGGGCTTGTCCGTCTGGGTGCTGGGCATGGCGGCGGTGTTCCTCGCGCTCGCGGCGCTGATGGCGGCGACACGACGACGCGCGTTGAGTTTCACAATGCTCGCGGGTTTCGCCACGGGTCTCGGCGTGATGGAGGGTTTCGACACGGGGGCGATCTTCAGCCTCGTGGTCGCTGCGTTCGCGATCTGCCTCGCGTGGGTGGCGGGGCAGGGCGCGCCGGGCTTGCGGCTGGCGCAAGGCTTCGGGCGCGTCGTGCTCGTGGCTGTTTGCGCGGGCTTCATCGCCACTTACACCATCGGCACGCTCATCAGCACGCAGGTCAAGGGCATCGTCGGCATGGAGCAGGACAAGGCGTCGAAAGACCGACGCTACGCGGAGGCGACGACCTGGAGCCTGCCGAAGATCGAGATGCTGCGCGTCATCATCCCCGGGCTGTTCGGCTACCGCATGGACACGCCAGACGGCGGCTCGTATTGGGGATCCGTCGGTGAGAACCCCAACCTCGCGCAGATCAAGGATGCGGCGTCGAAGGGCGACGCCCAGGCCAAGGCCGCGCTCGGCAACCCTTCGCTCTTCCGCCACTCCGGCTCCGGAGAATACGGTGGCGTGCTCGTCGTGCTGCTCGCCGCCTTCTCCCTCTTGCAAGCCTGCCGTCCGCAGGGCGCGTTCGCCGATGCCGAGCGGAAACTCGTCTGGTTCTGGGCGGGCATTGCGCTGCTTTCCATGCTCTTCGCCTTCGGCAAGCACGCGCCCTTCTACCAGTTCTTCTACGCGCTGCCCTACGCCTCGACCATCCGCAACCCGGTGAAGTTCATGCACACGTTCCACCTCGCGTTGATCGTGCTCTGCGGCTACGGGCTGCATGCGCTGGCGAAGCAGTTCGTCAAGCCCGCCGCCGCCGGGGATGCCAAGCTCACCGAGCACGTCGCCAACTGGTGGAGCTCCGTCACCGGTTTCGAGCGCCGCTGGGCGTTGGGCAGCAGCGGAGTCGTCGCGCTCGCCATGCTTGCCCTGCTGCTCTGCGGTTCGGCGCGACGGGAACTCGAGAAACACCTCGTCTCCGTCGCCTTCAACCCGGACATGGCCAAGGCCATCGCGTCGCACAGTATCGGCGAGGTCGGCTGGTTCGTCTTCTACCTCGCGCTCTCCGCCGGGGCCGTCGCCGTCGCGCTCAGTGGATATTGGTCCGGAGCACGAGCGCGCTGGGCGGCCGTGACGCTTGGCTTGCTGATGGCCGTGGACCTCGCCCGTGCCAACACGCCGTGGATCGTCTATTGGAACTATCAGGACAAATACGCCGCGAACCCAATCACGGACCTGCTCAAGCGTGCGCCGCACGAGGGGCGCGTGCAGTCGCTGCCGTTCCAGATCAACCAGCAGTTCGCAGTCTTCCAGCAGCTCTACCAGATGGAATGGACCCAGCACCTTTTCCTCTACAACAACATCCAGTGCCTCGACATCACGCAGGAGCCGCGCTCGACCACCGAGAACAAAGCCTACCGTGAAGTCCTGCTGGGCCGCGCCAACACACTCACGCGACTGTGGGAGCTGACCAATACCCGCTTCATCTTCGGCGTGAACGACACGAACTTTCTCAGCTCTATCGCCGCACAACTCGACCCCGGCCAGAACCGCTTCCGCATCCACACGCCCTTTGACATCGTTCCCAAGCCGGGCGTGAACAACGCCACGCGTCTGGACATGGTCACCGTCGTCACCAACGGCACCGGCCAGTTCGCGTTGATCGAGTTCACCGGCGCGCTGCCCCGTGCCAAGCTCTTCACCCACTGGCTCGCCACAACGAACGACACCGAAGCCCTCAGCCTGCTCACGAACTCGCTCTTCAAGCCGCACGAGTCTGTCATCGTCTCCGCGCCGCTGCCCGCCGCGACGAGCACGCCCGCCACGAACGCCGGCGATGTGAAGTTCCTTTCCTACGCGCCCAAGCGCATCCAGCTCGAAGCCGCCGCCGCCGCGCCCTCCGTGTTGCTTTTGAACGACAAGCATTCGCCCAACTGGGTAGTCACCGTGGACGGCCAGCCCGCGACGTTGCTGCGCTGCAACTACCTCATGCGCGGCGTGCAGGTGCCCGCCGGCAAGCACACGATCGAGTTCCGATACGAGCCGCCCATCACCGGCCTCTACGTCACGACCACCGCCATCGCCATCGCGCTGGCCCTGCTTGGCCTCGTCCTCTTCACGCGCCAGACCGACGGCGCGCCGCCAGTGCAGGGGATGAAGGGAGGATAGAAAGTAGAGGATAGAGAATAGAATTGTTGCCGAATGCCCCAGCTCGCTCGAACCACGTAAACCCGCCGCGCGATCCTCTCTTCTCTATCTTCTATCCTCTCCCCTCACCGCCGTGACAAAGCCCTCGCCGCTCTCCCTCGTCCGCCGCGCACCGCCGCGCCTGCGCAAGGAAATCGAATGCGTCCTCATCAGCCGCACGCAGATTCATCGCCGCGTTCGCGAGCTGGCCAAGCAGATTGAGCGCGACTTCGCCGGGCGCGACCTCGTCGTCGTCTCCCTGCTCAACGGCACGGTCATGTTCCTCGCCGACCTCATTCGCAGCCTGAACATGCCGCTGCGCCTGGATTTCATGGGGGTGTCCAGTTACGGCAGCGGCACCGTCTCGCGCGAGCTGGTCTTCACCAAGGAACTCCGCCTCGATGTCCGTGATCGAGACGTGCTCCTAGTGGACGACATCCTCGACACCGGCAAGACCCTCACCACCGTCATCGCCAAGCTCCAGCAGCTCCGCCCCCGTCAGATCAAGACCTGCGTGCTCCTGAACAAGCGCGCCCGCCGCGTTGAGCCGGTCGAGGCCGACTACTCCGGCTTCGACATCCCCGACCTCTTCGTCGTCGGCTACGGCCTCGACTACGCGGAGCGATATCGGAACCTGCCGTTCGTGGGCGTCTTGAGGCCTGAAATGTATCGGGCGTAGGAAGTAATGCGTAATTCGTAATGCGTAACCTGAGCCTGCCGCCCTTACGATTTGCGCATTGCGCATTACGCGTTTGCCCATGACCATCCGAATCCAATTCTGGTCCTACTTCAAAGACCTCACCGGCTGCACCCAGGCGAGCGAGGAACTGCCATTTGGCTCCACCATCGGCGACTTGCTCCAGCACCTCCACGCTCGTTTCCCAAAACTCATCGCCATGCAGAACTCCACCCTCATCGCCGTCGGCGTCGAGTATCAAGCCCGCGACTACGTGCTGAAAGACGGCGACGAAGTCAGCCTGTTCCCGCCGGTTCAAGGCGGCTGACTAAGCACTAATTACTAATCACTTCCTTGGAGCGCTCCCTCACCCTCACCCCCGACCCCCTCGATGAACCCGCCCTCGTCGCCACCCGGCGCATGACCGGCGACATGGGCGCGGCGGTGTATTTCAGCGGCGTGGTGCGCGGCAGCGAGGACGGCCAGCCAATCTCCGCCATCGAATACGAGTGCTTCCGCCCGATGGCCGAGCATCAGTTCCACCAGCTCTTCGATGAGTTGGAGCACCGCTGGCCCGTTGAGTCCCTCCGGCTTGTCCATCGCCTCGGTGTCGTGAAGGTCAACGAGTCGTCGCTCTGGGTGGAGGTCATCGCACCGCACCGGGGCGAGGCCTTCGCCGCATGCCAATGGCTCATTGACGAGATGAAGCGTGTCGTGCCGATCTGGAAGAAGCCTGTTGTGTGAATCGTTGGTCGGAGCGCCGCTCACTTTCATGCAGCCTCTCCTTAGCACCGGGCTTCAGCCCGGTGTCATGCGCGGCACCGGGGATAGCCGTTTCAACGGCTTCCACTGCCAGTCGTTTGCTTGCCGAAGGACAAACCGTTGAAACGGTTTGCCTCGTTCGGCCTCAATCACACCGGGCTGAAGCCGGGTGCTAATGAGACGGCGTAGTTACTACGGGAAAAGGCGGCTCTTCAGCCGTTGGTTGGCCGTGCCGGGGAAACTCCTTGCATTGCCCACCTCGCAAAACAGAATCCGCTAGCACGATGCCCGACGCGCTCACAGCCCTCAACGCTCACTTGGGCACGCTCTTGCTCGTGCTGAACTTCGCCGTGCTGCTGTTCGGGGCAGCGCTCATCCACCACACCTCGTCCCTGCGCCGCGAGCGACGCGCGCAAGCCGGCCACTTGGCCGAGCAGCTCGGTCGCGCGCACATCGGCCTGCAGAAGATCAACTCCAGTGTCATCGCGCAGACCAACGAGCTGAAGGAGCGCCTCGGCGCAATCCGTCCCGCGCTGGAGCAGGCCGAGCAGCTCTTGCGAGAAGGCGCGAGCTTCACGCCCGAGTTCAAGGCCGTGCGCGGCGAGCTGCGCCAGTTGGACGAACGCATCGAGACGCTAAACCGCACGGCAGGCGAGGTTGCCGCCGCTGGCCAGGCCGCGATGTGTGGCGCGCTGGGCGAACTCAACCAGCAGGTCGGCGCGTTGCGACAAGAGGTCGCGGCCACTGCAAAGGTTCAGCCCGCACCCACGCCCGCGCCGCTTCCCGAGCTGGGGCAGATTCAGGAACAAGTCGGCGCGCTCCGCCAAGCTGTGACCGCGTCTGCACAGGCGCAGGCCGCGAACACCACCGAACTACGCTCAGACTTGAGCGCCCTCGCCGCCGAGCAGTCCCGCGCCGCGCAGGCCGCGCGTGAATCGCTCGCCGCCGAGCTGCGCCAGCAGGAGTCGCGCTTCCGTCAGCTGTCTGAGAAGTTCCTCGCCGAGTCCGCGCAGCTTCGCACCCGGATTGAAAGCGAGAGCCGCCTGCTCCAGATGCCGCCGCCTCGGCAGGTCGCGCCCGACAACGGCCATTCCGCCAAGGCCGAGCTGGACGCCGAGACCCGCAAGGAGTTCCGCAAAATCGCCGACCGCCTCGACGGGCTTCAGCGCCGCATGGAGGAGATCATCAAGCTGTAGGCCACGCGTTGAATTCAGCCACGAAGGATTTGCCTGACCCCAACGTCCAGACAGAAACTCGAACTATCAAACCACTTCGTTTCCTCCTGCCGCTCCTCGCGAGCGGGCTTCTCTCCACCGCGTTCGCCGATGCCGTCAAGGACCGCGAGGGTGCCGTCCGCAAGGACAAGGCGGACATGCAGAACGACAGCCGCTGGATTTACAACGACTGGCAGAAAGGTTTCGCCGAGGCCAAGCGCACCGGCAAGCCGCTGCTCATCGTGCTGCGCTGCGTGCCGTGCCTGTCCTGCATGGGTCTCGACGCCAGCGTGCTCACGTCCACCAACCTCATGCCGCTGCTCGACCAGTTCGTCTGCGTGCGGCTCATCAACGCGAATGCCATCGAGCTGGCGAAGCTCCAGTTCGACTACGACCTGTCCTTTTCCACGCTCTTCTTCAACGGCGACGGCACTCTCTACGGCCGCTACGGCTCTTGGTCGCACCAGAAGGACCCGCAGGAGAAAACCACCGTCGGCTACCAGCGCTCGCTCGAAGCCGCGCTCGCCATCCACACCGCGTATCCTGTGAACAAGGCCGCGCTCGTCGGCAAGCAGGGCGGGCCAACGCCTTTCGCGACTCCGATTGAAATTCCGCTCCTCGCCGGCAGATACAAGCGCGACCTCGACTGGGAGGGCAAGGTCGTCGGCAGTTGCGTCCACTGCCACCAGATCGGCGATGCCTATCGCTCCTACTACCGTGACGCCGGCAAGCCTCTGCCGAATGACCTCATCTACCCGATGCCCATGCCGGACACCGTCGGTGTGACGCTTGAACCCGACCACATCGCGAAGGTGAAATCCGTCGCGCCCGGCAGCATCGCGGCGAAGGCCGGCGTGCAGGCAGGCGACGATGTCACAATGCTCGGCGGCCAGTTGCTCCTGTCCATCGCCGACTTCGCGTGGGCGCTGCATCGCGCCGCAGACACCGCGACGGTCAGCGCGAAGGTGCGGCGTGGCGGCAAGGATGTGGCGCTGTTGCTGGAGCTGCCGACTGGCTGGCGCACGAAGTCCGACATCTCCCGTCGCGTCGGCACCTGGCCGATGCGCGCGATGGCGTTCGGCGGCATGTCGCTCGTGGACCTTTCGGACTCCGACCGCGCCACCCGCGGCCTGGCGAATGACAAGCTGGCTCTCCACGTAAAAGGCCTCGGCCAATACGGCAAGCACGCCGCCGCGAAGAACGCGGGCTTTCAGAAGGACGACGTGCTTCTCGAACTCAACGGGAAGTCCACCCGCATCACCGAGGGCGAACTCATCGGCCAGCTCCTCCAGCAGACCAAGCCCGGCGAGAAGCTCAAGGCCACCGTCCTGCGCGGCGACAAGCGCGTGGAGTTGCTGCTGCCGATGCAGTAACCGCACGCGTCCTGTAGCGGCGCGCTGTGAGCGCCCTCCGGCAGTCACAGACCCCCGCGACAGCAGCCGCACGCCGTTGCCATTCTCCGCCGGGAAAATCGCCCGGCCCATCTCCACGCTCACCCCGGTCGCGATGTCCATCGCGATTAGCACCGCTCCGTCCATGTCCACGTAGTCGAGCAGCGGCAGCAGTTGCGCGATGGCGGAGATGCCCACGCTCGACTCGCACATGCAGCCGACCATCGTGCGCAAGCCCAGCTCGCGCGCGCGGTGCAGCATCCGGCGACCGGGCGTGAGGCCGCCGGCCTTGGTGAGCTTCACGTTGATGCCGTGGAAGAAACCGGCGCAACGGTCCACGTCCTCCGGCACGAGGCAGCTTTCATCCGCCATGATGGGCAAGGCCGACTCTGCGAAGAGCCGCTTCATCCCCGCCCACTCGCCAGCCGGCAGCGGCTGCTCGATGAACTCGACACCGAGCGCCTTCAGCTCCGGCGCGAAGGCCAGCGACTGCTCGACCGACCATGCGCAGTTCGCGTCCACGCGAAACGTGGCAGTCGTGTGCTTGCGCAGCTCGCGGACGATGGAGAGATCGTTCGCCGTGCCGAGCTTGATCTTGTAAATGGGCCAGCCGTCGAACTCGCGCATCTTCGCCACCATCGTCTCGATCGGATCAATGCCGATGGTGTAGTTGCTCAACGGGCCGCCGCGCTGCGTGAGTCCCCAGAGCTTCCAGACCGGCTGGCCGCGCTGCTTACCCCACAGGTCGTGCGCCGCCTCGTCCAGCGCGCACATGGCGAAGCGGTTGCGGCCGATGACCGGGAGCAACCGGTCCCACAGCGCGGCGGGGTCGTCGAGCTTCTCCGCCTCGATGCTCGCGCGGGCGGCTTCGAGATCGGCGCGCATGACCGGCGCCGTGAAGGCCTTGTAAGCGTGCGACGACGCACCTTCGCCATAGCCCGTGAAGCCCCCGTCGCGCAGTTCGACGAGGAGGTTCTTCTGAACCGTGGTTGTGCCTTGCGAGATGGTGAAGGCGTGCCGGAGAGGCAGATCAATTTCGCGGAGGGTCAGTTGCATGGCTTAAGAAATCAGTTCGTGGACGACGCGAGCGCCGGTGACTGCGGCGTCGGTGAGAGTCTCATCGCGGCCGTGGTGCGGGAAGGAAAGACGCGTGTGATCGAGGCCGAGCTGGCGCAGTAACGTCGCGTGCAGGTCGGGCACGCTGACGCGATCCTTCACCGCGCGGTAGCCGAATTCGTCAGTCGCGCCGTGGGTATGGCCGCGCTTAAAGCCACCGCCCGCCAGCAGCAGCGAGAAGGCGTGGCGGTTGTGGTCGCGGCCCATGCCATTCTGCGAGACGGGTTGCCGGCCAAACTCGCCGGCCCAGATGACGATGGTGTTGTCGAGCAGCCCGCGCGCCTTCAAATCGCGGATGAGCGCGGCAGACGGCAGGTCGGTCATCGCGGCGATGTCGGCGATCTCCGTGTCCACGTTGCGATGCGAATCCCACGGCTGGATGAACGGCTTGACGGGCGTGAAGACCTGCACGAAGCGCACGCCCGCCTCGACGAGCCGCCGCGCGGCCAGGCAGCGCAGCCCGTAGCCGCGAGCGATGGGATCGTCCAGACCGTAGAGTTGGCGTGTGGCCGCGCTCTCCGAGTCGAGGTTGAAGGCGTTGGTGGCGGCGAGCTGCATGCGCGCGGCGAGTTCGTAGTTCCGGATGCGCGCTTCCAACTCCGGCTCGGCGGGATAAGCCTGTTGATGCCGGCGGTTCAACTTCGCCAGCAGTTCAAGCTGGTCTCGCCGCGACTCCGCCGGGACCGGTTGCGCGGGCTGCAGGTTCAACACCGGCGCGCCGCGCGTGCTGAACTCCGTGCCGCGATGCACCGCTGGCAGCCACGCGTTCTGCCAAAGCAGCGCACCGTGCGTGCTGTAGCCTTCGGGATCGCGGAGCACCACGTAGGCGGGGAGGTTTTGATTTTCCGTGCCGAGCGCGTAGCTCACCCACGAGCCGAGCGACGGACGGCCGAGAAAGATTTTCCCCGTGCTCAACAGCACGAGTGCCTCGCCGTGGTTGTTGTGCTCGCTGTGCATCGAGCGCACGAGCGTCATGCTGTCGGCCAACCCGGCGAGGTGGGGCAGGGCGTCACTAATCTCCATGCCACACTGGCCGCGGGACTGAAATAGCCACGGGCTGCCGAGAACACGGTTGGCCTCACTGCCTTTCTGGAACATCTCGACGCGCTCGCTGTGGACCGTGCCATCGAACTTGCCCAGCGTCGGCTTGGGATCGAAGAGGTCCATCTGGCTCGGCCCGCCGACTTGCGTCAGGAAGATGATGGACTTTGCCGGCGGGGCGAACGCCGCGGGCTTCGCGGTGAACGGCGAGGTGGCGGAACCGGCTTCGCGCGCGAGCAGCGAGTCCATCGCCAAAGCGCCGAATCCCAGTGCGCCGAGACGAAGCGCGGAGCGGCGGGAGTTCGCGGGCGTAATGGCAGGCTGAGATGCGGTCGAGTTTCTGTCCCCTCTCCCCCATCGGGGGAGAGGGTTAGGGTGAGGGGGAGGGCAGCTTGCGCAACGAAACGTCTGGATTTCCGAGCGCGCTAGCCCCTCACCCCGGCCCTCTCCCCCGATGGGGAAGAGGGAGAAGAGTTCGCTCGCTTTCCCACCTTTGCTCTCCGGCCCGACGGACTCTCGCCCTACCAGTGATGAGTTCGATGCGTGCTTCACGGGATGGAGAGAAACTCGCTCGTGTTGAGCAGCGTGTGGCAGACGCGGGCGAGCGCGGCGTCGCGGGCGGCGGGGAGATTCGTTCCACTGGTGAGCAACCGCACGCCCTCGTGTTCGGCAAGGGCGCGGCACCAGCGAGACTCCTCGGCGCTGGGTTGGCGACCGAGGGCCAGCGTGAACGCGAGTTCGATGCGCGCGGCAGTGTCAACTCGCGCCGCACAGACACGCGACGCAAGCGCCGTCGCTCGCTCGATGACGAAGCCGTCGTTGAGCAGCGCAAGCGACTGGCTGACGGTCGCCGAGGTCGTGCGTTGGACGCAGTTCGCGTTGAGCAGTGGCTGGTCAAATGCGGCGAGCAACGAGGGGTGATACGTGCGGCGTTGCAGGAGGTAGAGGCTGCGGCGAAAGGCGTCCGCAGGACTCGTTAGCTTGTTAGTGGCCACGCCGACAGTGCCATCGGGCCGCACTGCGGTGAGCACCGGCGGCCCGCCGATGCGGTCATCCAATTCGCCACTCGTGGCGAGAAGCGCGTCACGGACCATTTCGGATTCGAGGCGGCGGAGGCGCTGATGCCAGAGCAGGTCATTCGCGGGGTCGGCCTGCTGGGAACGGGCGGCGAGTGCGGGATCGGTGGCGACGGAACTGCTTTGTTGATACGTGGACGAAGTGACGATGAGGCGGATCATCGGTTTGAGCTGCCAGCCGTTACGGATGAACTCGCCGGCCAGCCAGTCGAGCAGCTCCGGGTGCGTCGACCGCGCGCCGGAGACGCCGAGGTTCGCGGTGGTGGCGACCAGCCCGCGACCGAAGAGCTGCTGCCAGACACGGTTCATCAGCACGCGGGCGACGAGCGCGGCGGCAGGGCTGTCCGGCGCGGTGAGCTGCTGGGCGAGGACGAGGCGAGGGCTGGCGGCTGGCTCGTGCCGGCGACTTGCAGTCGCCGTCTGGTTTGCAGCGAGAATGACGGACGGCGACTGCAAGTCGCCGGCACGCAACACCACGGGCAGCGCGGGCTGCACTGGTGCCGCTGGTTTGTCGAACTCACCGCGGCGCAGCACGTGGACGGCGGCGGGCTTGTCCGTGTCAAAGACGACGTGGATTTGGGGCGGCTGGGGCCGGCGCGCGTTGACGGCGGCGATTTCTTTGTCGAGCCGCTCCCACTCGGCCTTGTCGGTCGGCGTGAGCGCGGCGCGGACTTCTTCGGCGGTCACACGCAGCAACCGCTCGAAGCGGCCCACGAGGCGACGTTGCTCCTCCGTGCGCTTCTCGAAGGGCGTGTGCGCGGCGAGCTTCGCCTCCGCGCGGATGGCCTCCGGCACGCGAGGGAGCCGCATTTCCAGAAGCTGATCACGGTAACGGTCGCGGATGACTTGCTGCTCTTGCTTGAGCGCGTTCACCTCGGCGTCGAGCGCAGCATTCTGTCTCTCCAGCGCGGGCCGCGTGGACTTGGGCACGTCGGTGAGCACGCGGTCCTTGGGCCGCAGCCAGGCCTGTGGATTGAATGCAGGCGCGAAGTGCGCGAGGAAGCTGAAGTAGTCGCGCTGGGTGACCGGCTCGTATTTGTGGTCGTGACAGCGGGCGCAGTTGAACGTGAGGCCGAGCAGGTTCGCGGCGACAATCTCGGCGGTCTCCTGCAGGAGCGCGTGATGCACGTCGGGCGTGTTGCTCTCGTCAACCGCGGTCTCGTCGGGCGCGGCGCGTAGGAACCCCGTGGCGATGAGTTGCGCGCGGGCCGACTCGCCGAGCACCTCGACGTCACGCCAGCCGGACAACGCATCGCCGGCAAGCTGCTCGCGGAGGAACTGGTCGAAGGGCTTGTTCTCGTTGAGCGCCGTGATGACGTAGTCCCGGTAACGCCACTTGTCGCGGGCCAGCTTCATGTTGTCTGGGTCGTTGTCGAGCGTGACCGTGTCCACGTAGCCGACGGCATCCAGCCACCAGCGGCCCCAGCGCTCGCCGAATTGCGGGGAGGCGAGGAGTTCGTCAATGCGATGCTGGCTGCTGGCTGCTGGCTGCCCGACTTGCTCCGGCGTGGGAGGCAGGCCGGTGAGGTCGAACGAAAGCCGGCGGAGCAGGGCAGGGGAGGGCGACGGTGGAGAGAAGCGCAGTCCGGCGGCTTCCAAGCGCGAGAGCACGAAGGCATCCACGGGATTGCGAATGCGAGAACTGTCTTTGAAGGTGGGGACTTTCTGCGGCACGAGCGGCAGGAAGGCCCAGTGGTTGGAAGCTGAGCTCGCAGCAGCGGCTTGGATCAGGCTGTTCAGGCAAAGCTGCGCGCAGAGGGTGAAGAGCGCGAGTTGTTGCGGGTGTCGCATTGTGCCGTGAGTCGCGGGCAAGTTTCGTCAGCGTGACCGTGAAAGCAACGGGAGTTTTCCCAAGGCTGCGGCACTGTCTGAAGCTGTAGCGGCGTTGTGTGGGCGCCAAGCCCGCGAAGGCCGCGGTCACAGACCGCCGCTGCAGGCGTCAGCGCGTCACCGTCACTTCCCCCGCTTCGGCGATTGCTCGGCGGCCTCGCGGCAGGCGTCGGCGACGGCGGCGAGTTGGGTGAGAAAGTCCTCGCGCTTCGCCTCGGGCAGCACGGCCAGCACGCCCGACTGCAACTTGATGGCGAGCTGGCGCAGCTCCTGGTAGAGGTGCTTGCCGGATGCCTTCGGCCGTATGCGATAGGCACGGCGGTCCTTCTCGTGCGGGCGGCGTTCGACCCAGCCGGCGGCCTCCATGCGCTCGACCAGCGATGCGATGGTGTTCGGGTCACTGCTCATCATCTGCGTCAGCTCGCCTTGCGTGATGCCCTTGGGATCGGCCTCGGTGAGGCAGCGCAGGGCGGTAAACTGGTCGGGGGTAGCGCCGGTGTGTGCGATGCGGCGGCGGAAGGCTTGGTTCAAGCCATACCACGCGCGGCGCAGCAGGGGCGGGAGGCGGCGGCGGTCGGGCGAGTCAATCGGCGGCGCGGCGGGCGGGGCGGTGGGCTTTGAATTCGGGCGGGCGGCCATAGGTCGGAAACCGGGTGTGCGGATAATACGTATCCGTAGTATTTGGTTGCGCTACGCCAGTCAGTGTGGAAAATCATCCCAACGCTGGGAAGAAAATTAGTTGCAGCCCGGCGCGCGTTTGCCAATTTAGCCGCCACTTTGCCAGACCAACTTTGTCAGCCCAGGCCATGAAACTAATCGTCCTCCTCGCCGTCGCCCTTCTCTGTGCGTGTTCCAAGCCGCAGCCCGCCATCGCTGCTCCCGCTCCCGCCGCTTCCGGTCCTGTGAAGGGCTGGCTCGCGTGGCGCGGGCCGAACCAGAACGGCACATCGGCAGAGAAGGGCTTGCCCAGCGCGATTGACCCGAAGAAGCCGCTGTGGACCGCTGACTTCCCCGGCCAGTCCGCACCGGTCATCGCCAACGGCAAGCTCTACATCATGGGCTACCTCGGCGAGGGTGCGGAGTTGCAGGAGGGTGTGCGCTGCTTCGATGCGGAGACGGGCAAGCTGCTGTGGGAGAAGCGCTACACGGACTTCCTCTCGGACACGATTTACCTGCGCTACGCGACGAGTAGCCCGGCGGTAGACCCCGAGACGGGCGACGTCTATATGCTCGGCACACAGGGGATGCTCAAGGCGTTCACGGCGGACGGCAAGGAGCTGTGGGGCTACTCGATGATGGAGCAGTTCGGGCGGCTCACGTTCCCGAACTCGCGCACGGCGTCGCCGGTGATTGATAAGGACCTCGTCATCGTGCGCGGCATCACGTCGAACTGGGGTAACCAAGGCGCGGCCGGCGACCGCATGTATGCCTTCGACAAGAAGACCGGCGAGTTGGTCTGGGCAAGCTGGTCCGGCGAGCGGCCCAAGGACAACTCCTTCTCGCACCCGGTGCTGACGTGGTTCAAGGGCAAGCGCGTCTTCATCACCGCGACTGGCGATGGCAACGTCTTCTGTGCAAACGCGCGCACGGGCGAGGCCATCTGGCGCGTGCCGCTCTTCAAGGCGGGCATCAATTCCACCGCCGTCGTCCACAACAACGACAAGGTCGTCGCCATCTTCGGCACGCCCTACGAGCCGGGCCAAATGGTGTGCATGAAGATCCCGCAGGTGGAGCCGACGCACGCGACGAACGCACCCGTGGTAGTCGAGCGGCAGGCAGTCGAGTTGTGGCATACGCCGGAGATTTCCACCTCCACGAGCCATCCGATTATCGTCGGTGACCGCGTCTATGTCGTCGCGGAGAAGGGCGACCTCTGCTGCGTGGACGTGAACAATGGCAAGATTCTCTGGCGCGTGAAGCTGGGCATCGAACAGCGCAACGCCGGCCTCGTCCACGCGGACGGCAAGCTCTACGTGCCGATGCTCGAGGACCCCGCAAGCAAGGCCACGGGCGACGCTGATGCGGGCACGACCGGCGCGTTCTACATCATCGAGCCGAGCGACAAGGAGGGGAAGATTCTCAGCCACGTCGCGCTCGAAGGCCGCTGCTTTGGCACGCCATCGGTTTACAACGGCAAGGTGTATATGCAGACCACCAAGAAGCTCTATTGCTTCGGCAAGCCCGGCACCAACCCCGGCCTGCCCCCTGAGCCGGCCGCCGAGAAGTGGCCCGCGCCCGGCAAGGCGACGCAGTTGCAGGTCATTCCCAGCGAAGTGCTGTTGAAGCCCAACCAGGCCGCCTCGTTCCGCATCCGCTCGCTCGATGCGAACGGCTTCATCGTGCAGGAGAACATTGATCCCAAGACGGTGAAATGGGTCGGTTACATCCCCCCAACGGCCAAGGTGCGCGCGAGCATGAAGGGCGCGTTCAACGCGAGCGGCCAGCTCGTCGCCGGACCTGAGGTTGTGCCGAGCGCGGGCGCGTTCGAGGGGACACTGAATGGAATGCACGGCTACATTCGCGGGCGCGTGCTACCGGGCTTGCCCATCCAGGAGAACTTCGAGGGCTTCGACATCTCGGTGGTGCACGAGACGGAAGAGGGCGTGAAGTTCGCGTATCCGCCGCTGCCGTGGATTGGGCCGCGCTTCAAGTTCGAGGTGCGCGAGGCTGGCGACACGAAGGCGCTGGTGAAGGCGATTGACAACAAGTTCTTCCAGCGCGCGACGGTCTTCATGGGCGAGCCGAGCTTGAAGAATTACACCGTGCAGACCGACGTGATGAGCGAGGGCAAAGCGCGCAAGATGTCCGAGGTCGGGCAAATCAACCAGCGCTACCTCATCGTCCTGCGTGGCAACGCGCAGGAAATCGAGGTGAACTCGAACCAGGAGCGGCTCAAGGTGGCCGTGCCGTTCAAGTGGAAGCCCAACGAGTGGTATGTGCTCAAATCCCGCGTGGACGTGAAGCCCGACGGCTCCGGCGTGGTGCGCGCGAAGGCGTGGAAGCGCGGCGATTCGGAACCCGCCGAGTGGAACATCGAAGTGCCGCACAAGGTCGCGCACCAGAGCGGCTGCCCCGGCCTCTACGGCTTCGCGCCACAGGAGATGCGCGTGTTCATCGACAACGTCAGCGTGACGGCGAACTAAAACTCTCCTAACGACAACTCTGCTCAACTCGAAATCAACATGAAACATCTCTCCCTCCTAACCGCCGCGTTGTTCGCGGGCGGCCTGATCACCCAAGCCCAAGACTGGACGCAATGGGGCGGCACGCAATACCGCAACATGTTCGCAACCGCCAAGGGCCTGCCCGACAAGTTTGAGCCGGGCAAGCTCGTGAAGGGCACCGAGAACTACGACCCGGCCACGCAGAAGAACGTGAAGTTCACCGTGAAGCTCGGCTCGCAGAGCTACGGCAACCCCACCATCGCCAATGGCCGCCTCTACGTCGGCACCAACAACGACGTGCCGCGCGACAAGCGCCATCTCGGCGACCGTTCCATCCTGTTCTGCCTTGATGAGAAGACCGGCAATCTCAACTGGCAGCTTGTCGTCTCGAAGCTCAAGTCCGGCAAGGTCAACGACTGGGAGAGCCTCGGCCTTTTCTCCTCCGCCGTCATTGAGGGGAACCGCCTCTACGTCGTCACCACGCGCTGCGAAATCCTCTGCCTCGACGTCGAAGGCATGGCAAACGGCAACGACGGCCCTTACAAGGACGAGGCCAAATACGTCGTGCAGGACGTGCTCGGTGCCGACGGCAAGCAGGCTCCGCTCATCCCGCCCGGCGAGAAGGACGCCGACATCATCTGGCGCTACGACATGATGGATGAGTTGGGCGTCTTCCCGCACAACGCCTCGAACTGCTCCATCCTCATCATCGGCGACGTGCTCTACGTCTCCACCTCCAACGGTCAGGACTGGACCCATGTGAACGTCCCCTCCCCGCTCTCGCCCAGCCTTGTGGCGGTGAACAAAAAGACCGGCGAACTCCTCGGCGAGGACGACGCGAAGATTGGTTCCCGCCTCTTCCACGGCCAATGGAGTTCGCCCTCGACCGGCAAGGTCAACGGCAAGGACCTCATCTTCTTCGGCGGCGGCGAGGGCATCTGCTACGCCTTCGACGCCGTGCCCAAGAAGGAAGCCGACGGCTCCTTCCTCAAGACGGTCTGGCAATACGACGCCAACCCGCCCGAATACAAAGCCAAGGACGGCAAGCCCATCAAGTATCCCGCCGCTGAAGGCCCGAGCGAAATCATCGCCACGCCGGTCTTCTGGAAGAACCGGATTTACGTCGCCACCGGCCAGGACCCCGAGCACGGCGAAGGCGTCGGCCACCTCGTTTGCCTCGATGCCACCAAGACCGGCGACATCACCAAGACCGGCGTCATCTGGAGCTTCAAGGGTATCAACCGCAGCATCTCGACGGTCTCGATTGACCCCGCCACCGGACTGCTCTTCATCGGCGACTTCTCTGGCTTCGTGTATTGCCTCGATTCCGAGACGGGTAAGCTGCACTGGAAGCACGACATGAAGGCGCACATGTGGGGCAGCACGATGGTCGCCGACGGCAAGGTCTATGTCGGCGACGAGGACGGTGACTTCGTGGTGCTCGCGGCGAAGGGCGGCCCGAAGGCCGAAGTCCTCAGCGAGTGCAACCTCGGCGCGCCCATCTACTCCACGCCGGTCATCGCGAACGGCGTCATCTACGTCGCTAGCAACTCACACCTCTTCGGCCTGCACGACTCCGTGAAGGCGAAGGCCGTGAAGCCGTAAGCCTTCATCACAACTCATTCCTGAACTGACACCATGCCCATCCCCACCGTTGCCCCCGAACTCGTCGCCCAAGCCAAGACCCAGCTTGACGCCCACCTCCGCGAAATCGTCCAGTGGCACTTCAGCCCCGAGACCGGCTGCCCCTACTGGCTCGACTGGGCCGCGAAGAACTTCGACCCGCGCAAGGAAGTCACCAAGGTCGAAGACCTGCTCAAGTTCGGCCACTTCGCCGACGAATCCCTCCGCGACCTCCAACCCGAGGTCTGGGTGCCCGCCGCGTTCAAGGGCAAACCCTACAACATCTTCGAGACCGGCGGCACCACTGGCATGCCCAAGCAACGCATCGGCTGGAACGACTACAAGGTGGATTACTCCGAGTTCAGCGAGAAGATTTCCGACGCCCACTTCCCCCGCGGCGGCGCGTGGCTGATGATGGGACCGACAGGCCCCCGCCGCCTCCGTCTCGCCATCGAGCACCTTGCCAACGTGCGCGGCAGCTCCTGCTACTTCATCGACCTCGACCCGCGCTTCGTGAAGAAGCTCATCACCAACAAGCAATACGACGTGGCCAAGCAATACATGACCCATGTCGTGGACCAAGCGGCGACCATCCTCCAGCACCGCAAAGTCTCCGGCCTCTTCACCACGCCCAAGCTGCTCGAAGCCCTCGGCGAGAAGGTCAACCTCTGGGAAGCCGGCATCCGCGGCGTTTTCTGCGGCGGCACCTCCATGAAGCCGCAGGAGATCCGCTTCATCATCGAGGAGCTACTGGAGGGCCGCATCGGCTTCTACCCGACCTATGGCAACACCTTGATGGGGCTTGCCGCCAGCGTGCCGCTCCAGCCCGAGGACAACTTCAGCGCCACCTACTACGCCCCGCAACCCCGCGCCGTCCTGCGCGTGGTGAACCCGAAGAAGACCGACGAGACCGTCGCCTACGACACCTGGGGCCGCGTGGAACTCACCACGCTCACGCAGGAGTTCTTCATGCCGCGCTTCCTCGAACGCGACGAGACCATCCGCCGCGCCCCGCGTCCGCCCTACGCCTGGGACGGCGTCGGCGATGTGCGACCCTTCGGCGCGCTGGAGAAGACCATCGTCGAAGGCGTGTATTGATCGGAGTGCGGCGCTCCTCCGGCGAGGCCTCGGGGCAGGTGCATGTGGATGGCGAAGCGAGAGATTATGAACACGACCGTGAATGTCGGGTTGCTCTGCGTGTTGACGGCGGTGCTCGGCCAGGCCGCGCAACTGCCGGAGATAAACCTCTGGCCGAACGGCATGCCCGAGCCGGCCGTCCCCGCCGACCCGCCGGAGAAAATCGAGAAGGGCGCCGACGGCACCTCACGCCGATACAATGTGTCGCAGCCGCGCCTGTTCGTGCATGAGCCCCCGGCTGGGGTGACCCGCACCGGCGTGGCTGTGGTCGTCGTGCCCGGTGGCGGATTCAGCAAGCTGGCGGACGAGCATGAAGGCTCCGAGGCCTGCGTGTGGCTGGCGAGGCATGGCATCGTGGCCTTCCAGCTCGCCCATCGCACGCCCACCACCAAGCACAAGGAGCCGCACGCCGGTCCCGCGCAGGACGTGCAACGCGCCGTCAGCGAGGTCCGAGCGCGAGCTGCTTCCATGAAACTGGACGCAAAAAAAATCGGCGTGCTCGGCTTCTCCGCCGGCGGCCAGGTGTCGCTCATCGCTGCCACGAACGAGCGGCTGTTCCCGGGCGAACCTTCCGCCGCCTCGCACAAGCCGGATTTTCTCCTCGTCATCTACCCCTACAAAATCTACGACCCCGCGACGAAGGCCATCCGCGCCGACATCCGCCTCGAAGCGGGCCTGCCTCCGACCTTCATCGCGCAGGCTGGCGACGACACCGGCTCGCTTCCACAGGGCAGCACGCTGCTGTATCTCGACCTGATCACTCGGAAAACTCCTGCCGAGATCCACATCTACGAAAAGGGCGGCCACGGCTTCGGCATGCGTCCACGCCCGAACGCCACCGGGCCGACCGACTGGCCGCTGCGCGCCGCCGACTGGCTGCGGCTGCGTGGGTTGACGGCGCAGTGAGGCGGACAGGGGAAAGGAGCGCGGCATTCATGCCGCAGCAGGCCTCGACATGAAAAATGCGCTCGAAGCACCACTGCCTAGCGAACGCTTCTGCGGCCTGAAGGCCGCGCTTCTCGCGGACGGTCATCGCCCGTCATCGGGCCCGGGTTCAACCCGCGTCCGCATCGCTGTGATCGCGGATCGCGAAGCCAGTTCGCCTGCGACGCATTGCACCCCGGCGGTCGCCGTGGCCAGGCCGTTGCGCAACCACTCCGTCGGCTCCGTGCCTTTCAAGATTTCAGCGGCAGCAGCCGCGAGCAGCGCGTCCCCGGCTCCGACAGTGTTTCGCGCGCGGACGCGGGGCACCATCGCGCAGCACGCGAAACACGCCGCCTCGTTCACCAGCAACCCGCCGCGTGCGTCGCGCGATAGCAGCACCCAGCCGCCGGTTTGCCGCGAGAGATCCCGCGCGGCACGCAGCACGGCGGCGTCGGAACCCAACTTGCGTCCCGCCCACTGCGCCAGCTCGAACTCGTTCGGCTTCACGAGGAAGGGCTTCGCCGTCACGCCCGCCGCGAAGGCCGGGCCGTCGCAGTCCACCACCACGCGCACGCCGAGCCGGTGCGCAAGGCGGACGAGGTCGCGATACACCGTGGCCCGCGCGTTCCGGCACAGCGCGCCGGAGAGGATGACCAGTGAACTGCGCCTCATCTCCAGCCCGGCGGCGTGGAAGAAGGCACGCCACTCGTCCGCCGAAAGCTTCGGGCCGAGCGGGTTGAAGCGGAGCTGCGGCCCGTGCTCCTGTGTGACCATGACGTTGGCACGGGTTGCCTCGTGCAACGGCACAGCGCGCAGCGGAACGCCTTCTGCGCGCAACTGCCGGCGCAGCTCCGTGCCGGTCGCACCGCCGAGAGGGACCAGCAGCTTCAGCCGTGCGCCCAAGTGTCGCAGCCAGCGGGCGACGTTTACGGACTTGCCACCGGCCCAGCGGCGCTCACTGAGCACGACGTTCTTCTCATCCCAATGGATGGAGCCGACGCGCCACTCCACGTCCACGGCGGGGTTGAGACCGATGACAAGAATCTGCACGAGGGAAGACTGACGGAGGGAGCGGGTTTGGCAACCCGATGATGATGCGGACGCGTTGGCGGGTAGGGCGCGCCTGTCCCCAGCGCGCCGTCAGACTGTTCGGACATCCAACCGGCGCGCTGGGACAGACGCGCCCTACCATGAGGAGACAACGGCTTAAGCCGCGCAGCAGCGCGGCCCTACCAAAGTCAGGGGACGACCTGGATGCGGTAGTAGAGGTTCCGGTTCGAGAGCGCGCCGGAGTGGAGGAAGCTCACGAGGCCGTCTGATGTCGCGGTGATGTTCGTCAGCACGAGCCATGAGCCGGTCGCGAGGTTCGTCCGGTATTGCACCTGGTATTTCTCGCCGGGCACCACTTCGAGGTCAAAGCCGAAGTTCGTCCCGGTGACGAGCGAGGTGGAGGCGGGCGAGCGCACGATTTGAATCGGGTTGCCGCTCAACAGAACGCCGTTCGTTGGCTGGCGTGCCATGACCGTGTAGCTCACGTTGGCCGAGCCGGGGTTCACCACGCCGAAATACCAGTCGCCCGTCAGGTTGGGCAACGCGCCGTTCGTGCGGATCACGAGCACTTCCGGGAGCGCGCCGGGCCGCGTGCCGGCGGCGTCCACCACACCGGCGACGGGATACGTGCCGCGACGAACGACGAGGTCGCCCGGGCCGGTGAGGTTGCGCACCTCGAAGAGCAGCGCCTTCTGGCTGGCGGGTGCGGTGAGCTTGAAGACGGAGTTGGGCGCGTTGCCCGGCGTGGTGGTGGCGGCGAACGGCTGCGCGTCGGCTGCGGTCACGACGTTGTAGGGCGTGCCGGCCTGGCTGGTGGCGCGCACGGTGAAGTTCACGGGCGAGTTGTCCGCGTTCTGCACGCCGAGGAACCAGATGCCCGGCGTGAGCGAGCTGGCCGTGCCGTTGGTGACGACGAAGATCTGCTCGGCGAGCGTGCCGGGGTTGGCGCTGCGGAAGTCAAACTGCGAGACGCCCGGCGATGCGGTCGGGCTGTTCGAGCGGAGGAGGTAGAGGTTCACGTCGCCGTTGGCGTTGAGCAGCTCGAAGGTTGCTGCGCTCGCATTGGCGGGCACGGTGAACTTGAACTGGTTCAACGCGGTTGTGCGCGGGATGAAGCTGGGCAGCGGCGTGCCGTCTGCCAGCGCGGGGATCACCGGCGGCAGCGAGGTCTGGTCGAAGTTGATGTTCAGCGAGACGTTTACCGGGCCGGCCGGGTTCAGCGCCTGGATGCCGAGGTAATATGCGCTGCCAGGCCGCAGCAGCGCGGACGAGTTCGTGTTCGTGGAGACGAGGAACGAGCCGGTGGACGCGCCGCTGAACATCTCCTTCGTGCCGGGCGCGCCGGGCAGGGGCAGGGAGGCGGGATGGAATGTGACGCGCACCGGGCCGCTGGCGGTCACGAGGTTCGTCGCGATGCCGGCGGCGGAAGGCACGGGCACGCGGAAATACTGGGGCGCGGACGAGAGCAGCACGATGGGATTGATCACTCCCGGCGACACGGTCAGGGCGGTGGTGTTGGAGGCGGCGTAGGAGAAGTTCAGGTTCCACGAGACGACCTGCGCCGTGCCGTTGGTGCCGCCGGCGCGGGTGTCGGCTACCTGCAATCGCCACGTGTTGTTCGTCAGGTTGGTGCCGGTGGGATTGGCGGCAGTGTAGAGCGTGTAAGGGTTCCATGTGCGCTCGCCGACGAAGGCGTTGAGCGACTCCTCCGGCAGGTAGAAGTTCTTCGCGCGGTAACGGAAGACGGCGGCTTGACGGTCGTTGGGCTGGTTCTCGCCGGGGCCTTCCACGGCGACATAGAGGTCCACGCCATCCGTCGTGATGGCCTTGCCGATGTTCGTGGAGGGGAAGCCGATGGTGAAGTTGGTGATGTTGTTTGTGATAACCGAAACGATCGGGTTGTTTGTCAGGAAAGGCGGGTAGCCCGCAAGGACAGTGAGGTCAATTTCCATCAAGAACGCGTCCCAAGTCGAATTGGCGTTGATCACCGAACCCACTGCATAAGCGCGATCCAAACTTTCGATGGCTATGACTTGACTGAGAAAACTGGTGCGTCCTAGACCAAAATAGTTGGTGACAAATGACACGTTCTGCGTGGAGCCGGTCAGGCTCCACAGATCCATGAGGCAAGTCGAACCCACACCGGGCGAATACCCCGCCCCCACTGCGATGATCCTGTCTCCAGAGACCGCCACAGAGTTGTAGTGGCCTTTGGTGGAAGCACCGAAAGCATTCGTGGATCCCAGCGCCCAGCGCGGCATGCCATTCGTCGCCTCCAGACACATGAGGAACGGCACGTTGTTGGTCGAGATCACCACGGCGTCAATGTTCGTGAAGCCGGCGGCGATGACGTTTGTGCCGTAAGCCACGGCCACAGCGTTGCCCGGCATGTTGGGCGTCTGGGGCGCTTCGATGTAGACACGGGGGGAGACGAACGGGCCGACGATTGGAAACCCTCCTACAGTCGGTGTGACGAGAGTTACCGCGCCGCCTGCGACGGTGACGGTGAGCGCGATAGTTCGCTTGAGAGGGTTTAGATTCAGCGGGTCGAACAGAACAGCGTAAGGCGGGGCAGTGTAGCCCGAACCGCCGAAGGCGACCGGCAACGAAGTGATGTCCCGCGTCAGGCCCGGCCCGCCGTTGGTTACCACGCCGATGGAAGCCGCCGCCATGTGGCCGCGCGTCCAGATGGGCTGGCCGTTGGTGCCGAACTTGGTGAGGAACATTCGGTCGAAGGTGTTCGTCAGGCCGAACGCGGTGGTCGTGCTGTTCGTGCTGAACTGCGCGGAGCCGACGGCGTAGAAGAAGTTCGTGCCGCCCTCCGAGCTGCTGGCCACGCCGTTGAACGTCTCGCGGCTGTCCGCGCCGGAGCGCTCAAGGCCGAAGACGGAGTCGGTGATGCCGCGCGCGACGACGACTGCTGATGTGCCGACGGGCTGGGCGTTGGTCGGGCCGTTGAAGGGGAAGATGGCCACGAAGGAGTTCGTCGGGGTGCGGGTCTGATACGGCCCGATCAGCTTCACGCTGTTGTTCGCCGAGCCTTCCGCGATGAAGATCGCGCCGAAGTGATCCGCCGCCAGACCGCGCGGCGTGTTCATCTGCGCCAGCGTGCCGACGGCGTTGGGGGAGTTGCCGGACGCGCTGCCCGCGATCGTCTCCACCTGGCCCAGCGGTGTCACGCGGCGGATGCGGTGCGTTCCGGCGTCGGACACGTAGAAGTTGCCGTAGCCATCGCGGGTGATGCCGGAGGGCGCGCTGAAAGTCGCTCCCAAGCCCACGCCATCCACCGAGCCTGCGACTCCCGAACCGGCGAGCACGCTTCCAAGTCCGTTGACAGTCTTGATACGGTTGTTGCCGGTGTCCGCGACGTAAACATTCGTGCCGGCCACCAGCACGGACCTCGGAGCGGACAACGGAGCCACGGCCACTGGCGTTGTCAGCGTGGTCAGGGCGACGCCGCCGATCTGGCGGATGACGTTGTTGCCGGTGTCCGCCACCAACAGGACGGCGTTGTTGCTGAGGGCGAGACCTTGCGGGCCGTTGAAGCGCCCATCGGGAAAGCCTGGTGCGCCGCTGTCCTCGCTGCCGGCGGTCATGGCCGCAGCACCCCATGTGTAGAGGAGCGTGCCGTCGTTGCTGAAGCGCTTGACCTGGTGGTTGCCCGTGTCGGCCACGTAGATGTCGCCGTTCGTGGAGTTGATGGCCACGCCGCCGGGGCTGCTCAATCCGGTGATCACCGGGAAGGCCACGCTCAAGGGGGAGAACGTCCCGTCTGTCCCGGCGAACGGGATGGTCAGCGCGCGGCTCAGGCGGAGGATACGGCCGTTGCCGGAGTCCGCCACATAGACGTTGCCGGTGCTGTCGAGGGCGACGCCGCGCGGCGCTGAGAGCGTGGCGGGCGCGACGCTGATGCCCGGCACGGCACCGGACACATAGTCGGACACGGCGTAGCTGACTCCGCCGCTGCGCAAGACAGTGAGAGTGTTCGACCATGTGGAGCCGACCGCTACCGCCGTGGGGTTGGCCGTGATCCGCATGAAGCGGGACGCGCCACTGAACGGGATGTTGGTCGAGTAGGCGGCGGTCCCATTCGCATCCATCAGCGAAAGCCCCTGATACTCGATCAGCATCCGGTTGGCGGTGGCTCCTGCGAAGGTGAACTGGATCGTCCCGGAGGTGCAGCCCAGGTCCACGTCGTTGGTTTGCGGCGAGTTCGTGCCGCTCCAAGTGTGCAGCACGGGCGGGAACCAGTTGCGCGTCTGGCCCACGGCCACCACGCCGTCCGCAGTCACCGCCACGCCGTTGAAGAAGGTCTGCTGCGGCTCCGTGCCGCCGACGCCTGCGCCGCGATAGCCGCTGAATGGGCCGGTCCAGAAATTTGTCACGGCGAAGTTCGTGACGGGATAGCTGATGAGGTTGCTCGAAACCTGCACGCCGGCAATGAACTGGGTGAAGACAAGATTCGTGGAGACGTTCGTCAGGATCGGCGTCTGGTAGGACACGAGGAATCCGTCCTTCGTGTTGTTGCGGTCCGCCACGCCGGCCATGAAGAGGGAACCACCGAGCTGCGCCATGCCGCTGGGGGATTCCTTCACCCTGCCGAGGCCGTCCCGGTAGCCGAAGGTGAGGTTGGTCGCGTTGGTGAAGAGGAGCGGCGGGGAGATGACGGCGGAGAAGGGCGCGGGGATGAACTTCATGGGCATCAGGTAGCCCAGGTTGTGGAAGCCCAGCGCCGCGTAGCCGTTGGTGTCAATGTGGGTCGAGAAGTTCGTGTTCTCGCTGAAGTTCGCGTAGAGGTTCGAGACGCTCAGGCCGTTGGTGCCGTAGCGGTCCTCGAAGAGCAGGACCTTGGTGCCGCTCGGGCTGATGAGGTGGATGACGAGGTCCGAGACGCGCGGGTGCTTGATGGCCAGACCCACGTCCACGCCGGCGACGACGCGGTCCTGCCCCGCGGTGATGAAGAGGTTGGTGACGGAGTTGTCGAAGAGCGGGGCAAGCGCGTTCGTGAAGGACAGGTCCGTGAGGGACGTGGAGAGGTCCAAGCCCAGCGTGTAGCGGATCGTGAGGGTGAGCAGTCCGGCGGAGTTGTTGATGATGCGGAAATTCCACCGGCCCGGTGTGAGCGAGGGGGTCCCAGCAGGCGCGGCAAAGCTGTTGGTCAGGTTGAGCGAGGCGACGGAGGAGATGCGCAGGTGCGGGAGAAGCAAGGAATCCGAATTGTCGAGGTCGAGCGTGCCGATCGAGTAGGCCAAGGACGACGGGATGAAGCCCGGTGAGCCAGCGAGCAGGTCCACGCCCTGGCCCTGCGGTGCGGGGCCGGGCACGCCCGCGAGACCACCGCCGATGATGTCCACGTCCAGGTTGGTCGCGTAGGTCGGGATGTCGAGGAAGTCCACGAAGGACTGGCCCTGCTGAAGCGCGACGGTGCGGTAGAAGACGCCGGTGTTCGTGCTGTAGGCGTTGGTGTAGGGCCTTATGTAGATGCTCGCATAGTCCAGTGACCCGGTCTGGAAGGGCGCGTTGTCATAGACCTCGAAAATCCAGAGGCCGATGGCGTCCTGGCCGATGAGGTCGGTCACGTCCCCGGGGCCGTCGGGCGGGTTGCGGAAGTCGTCGAAGGTCAGGACGTTCGTCACCAGTCCGCCGGGGGCGGGCGCAGCGGTGGGGGAGATGGTGTGGTTGTTGAGCGTGATGACAGTGCCGTTGAACGTGAGGGTGCCGACGAGGTCGCCGAGGTTCTCATGCACGTAGGTCAGGGAATTGGAAAGGCTCTGGATGGTGATGTTGGTGGTGCAGATGCCGAAGAGCATGATGCCGCCGGGGGCCTCGGGGGAGCCGTCGGGGATTTCCGCAGGCACGGGGAACAGGTCTATGAACACGCCGCCGTTGGTGGAGTTGGTGCTGGAGGGCAACTGCGTGGCGGCGGCGAGGAAGCCGTATTGGCCGCCCTGCTGGTCCTCGGACTTGATGCCGACGAAGAAGACCTCGCCGGGAGGACCGGTCGAAGAATTGGTCACAGCGATGAGTTCGTAGCCGCCGCGGTTGGTCGAGCGGAGTGTGTTGGCGTGTGAGAGCACCTGGGGATCAAGGTTGGTCAACCCGCCAGCTCCGGAAAGTCCCGGGTAGGCCAGACTGCTGCGGGTGACATACATATCCACGTCGGCCTCCTTGATGCGGCTGCGGGCGAGGTTGGGCGGCAGGAAGGTGGAGAGCGTGACATAGGGACCGCCGTTGGTGATGGGCAGGCGGACCACGTTGGTTGTGATGTTGGTCACCCCCGCGACGACGTTCGTGACCATGTTGGTCGCGGTCGCGCTGGCGTAGTTCTGGTTCGTGAACACGTAGAAGTTCCACTGGTTGGTGACGCCGTTGGTGTTGGCGTTGGCCGTGCCGTTCACGCTGAACAGGCCCGGGTTCGCACCCACGCGCTCGTTGAGGTAGGGCAGGCCGTTGGTGACGATGTTGACGAGGCGGTTGGTGTAGTTGAAGAAGCCGGCTGGGTAGGCTCCGGGCGTCGGCTGGACACCGACGGTCCGCGTGGTCTGGTCGGTGGAGATGACGAGCGAGTAGTCTTGGGCGACCTGGTTGGTGTTGCCGGAGACGGCGTTGACGTTGACCTTCCGGCCGATGACGTAGATGCGGTAGGTCGTGGCGGCGGTGTTGGTCAGCGGGATGAAGATGTTCTCCACGTTGTTCACCGCGTCGCGCTGGCTCTGGCTGCCCGGCGGCGTGGGCTGGGTGAAGGTGGTGCCGGGCGCGAAGTTGTTGCCCTCATACACGGAGCCGGCGGCGACGAGGTTCGTGACGTAGAGGTCGAGGTCGTTGACCAGCTTGGCGGAGGAGATGGGGTTTCCCGCCGGGTCGGTCCACGCGAGGGTGATCTTCAGGAAGTTCGTCTGCGAGGGGGAGCCGGACACCGCCACGTTGTAGGAGTGATACTGACCGGAGGCGAGGTGGTTGGTGCCGTAGGAGCTTTCGTCCACGATGACGATGCGAGCGGTCAGCGGGACAGGGGAGGAGTTGGTCAGGAAGCCGAAGGTCGCGGCTGCGGTGGATGGCACCGTGTTGCTGAGGGAGGGGATGCCCCAGCCCTGATGGGTGACGGGGTTGTTGACGGCCAAGTCGTAGGCCGGGCCGAGGGACTGGGCGCGGTTGATGAGCAGCGCCTTGTTGAGCGAGGGCTTGTTCGTCCGGGTGTGGTTCACGGCGAAGAACTCCTGCATCAGCGCGAGCACGCCGGAGACCTTCGCGGCGGCGAAGCTGCTGCCGGAGTCGTAGCGCCACTGCGAGGAACCCAGCATGTTCTGCACGTCGGTCTCCTGGAGGTTCGTGAAGGTGGAGGCGCGGAGCGAGACGAGATACGCGCCGGGCGCGACGAGGTCGGGCTTGAAGCGGCCCGCCGTGCCCTCGATGCCGACGCCCACGTTGCCACGGCTGGAGAAGTCGGCCACCTGGTCCAGGCTGTCGGAGTGCGCGATGGCGATGGGGTCGTTGGTGCCAAAATTGGTGGAGTTTAGCGAATTGGGAACGAAGCGCAGCAGCTCCGACGCGCCCACGGTGATGACGTTTTTGCCGTTGCCGGGCGAGGCGATGGTGTCCGCCGCGCCGCCGGTGCCGCCGGAGTTCGCGCCGCCGGAATTGCCGGCGGCGAAGACGTGCGTGATGGGCTGGTCGTGCGAGCGGAAAGGGAGGGAGTCGCGCACCGCCTCGTCGAAGAGCGCGGAGTTGATGTCGTAGGTGGAGACAGGGTAGCCCCAACTGTTGTTGACGATGGTCAGCTTGTCCGTGGCCAGCGCGGAGTTGGTGATGAGCCAGACGTTGCCGTAGTTGGTGTAGTCCCGGTCGAAGAGCGAGAGGGGGAAGAGCAGCGCGCCGGACGCGATGCCACGGAAGGAGCCGCCGGCGATGGAGCCGTTTGTTGCGGCGGGTGTGGTGCTGTGGTTGGCGGCGATCAGCCCGGCGACGAAGGTGTCGTGGCCGCCCACGTCGGTGGTGGCGCTGACGGTGTTGGCGAACATCCGGCCCATGAGGCCCGTGTGCGCGAGGTCCACGCCCGAGCCGATGACGCCGACGGTGACGCCGTTGCCAGTCAGGCTCAACCAGTTGCCGGCAGGCGCGACGTCCGTCGTGTTCGTGGACACGTCAAGGCGCACGCGGGAGAGGTCGTTCATCAGGATCGGCGAGTGATACGTCTCGATGTTCTGCACGGCGGACAACTGCGCGATCGCGACGAGGCTGTTCGCGGGCGGCGCGATCGTGACGACGTGGCCGAAGGGGAACGGCTGCTCGCCCTTCACCTCAGCGCCGAGCGCGCGGAGCTGCTCCATCGCGGCCGTCTGCGTGCCGGAGAAGAGAACGAGGTTGAGCCAGCGGCCTGCGGGCATCGCCTCGCGGCGGACGGCCAGCGGGAGAAGCGTCATGTCGAGTTTGTAGAACGGCTCGAAGGGCAGGACGCTCTGCACGCGCGGGGAGATGCGGAGCTGCTGGGCGTCGTTCGCGCTGGCGCGGACGAGGTAGGTGTTGTTCGGCACGTAGCTGACGATCTCCGCGCCGACGCCGCGCAGGATGGCGCGGAATTTGTCGTCAATCGTCCCGCGCGCCTGCACGAGGTAGCTGCCGGGATCGCCCTGCGCGCGAAGGTGCGCGGGGATGTTCATCGTCGCCGGTTCAAGGGTCTCGATGAGGGCGTTGCGCATCAGCACGGCGGTCTCGCTGCGGAACAGCTCGGAGTCCTTCTTCGAGGTGTTGCGGACGCGGAAGGGATATTGGCGGTCATCACCGAGGGAGGTGATGTGCGCGCTGGAAGACCCGGGCGAAGCCTTCGCCGCAGTGGCGGGCTTGCGTCCGGTGAGGACTGAGGGCAGGCGGGTGAAGCGTTCCCAGAGGCCGGGCTGGGCGGGCGTGTCGTTCGTGGTGTTGCCGGTCAACTCGCGCTGGCGGCGCTGCTCGCCTTGACGCAGGAGGAGCGCGGCCGCGATGAGCAGCAGCAGGCAGGGAAGAAACCAGTTTCGGTTTTTCATACGCACTTCCGCGAGTGTGCCGAGAGGTTACGAGCCAGGGAGGATGGCCGACAATACGGTCTATTGCTGAACGCGCGCAGCTCGCCTGCTTGCAGGCTGGCTGGGAGACTTTTCGTGAAGCACGATCGTCGCGGTAGAGCGGACGCGTTCCCCCTCACCCCGGCCCTCTCCCGCCGGGAGAGGGAGAATCGTCGGCAGCCGGTGGTTGGAACGGGCGCGTCTGAATCTCCGGAAAGCGACCGAAGCGGCTCCCTCTCCCAGCGGGAGAGGGCTGGGGTGAGGGAGAACGGGTTTGAATTTCCAAGCGTGGCACCAAGAAATTGAGATGCGCCCCTGCGCGACGCACGCATCAACCGAGGGGACATCCAGTCTATTTCGCCGGCGTTCACAAGATTTGGCAGTCGGGCGTTCATCAGTTGGGCGGCATCTGCTTGTGGCTCTCGACGACGATGCGGGGGAAAAATTGCGGCGGTGCGTTGGCGGGGAGCGGGCGCGGGAGGAGGCCCGGCTCCGGCAGGCCGTCAATGCGGATCAAGGTGCGCGTGGCGAACTCGCCGGTGATCTGGTAGTTGGTCACCATTTGTGCAAACACGCCGCCGCCAGCACCACCGACGTAGATGCCCCGCTCGGCGGGCTTGAGCGACTGGCCGATGCCGTAGATGACCATGCGCGGACTTTGCTCCAGGGTCAGCAGCCCGAGCGTCTGCTGCGGGATGCGCTCGACGAAGACGTCGTTGAGGGCGTCGATGGTGCCGCCGTTGCGTGCGATGAGCGGGGACTCCAGAGGCCACCAGTAGGATTGGGCCATCGTGCGCGGGTCGGAGTAGTTGAGATAGGGGTTTGGCGGGTTGCCGACGGGCGCGGCGCGGAGCGCTTGATAATACCAGCCCTGCCAGTAAACCCGCGCGCCTTGGGCGTAGGCACCACCGTTCCATCGCTGGCCGACATTCAGATACGGCGAGAGAGTGCTCATCTGGTGCGTGGTCAGGACGCTGCCGATCTTGTTGAATGAGCGCGACGGGTAGTAAAGGTCCCACCAAGCTGGGAACGTGGGCGGCATGGTGGCCGAGGGAATGCGGTTAGCATTCGCCGGCTGGAGCGAGTAGTAGGCGACTCCCTGATGGACGACGACCTGATTCTGCGCGTAGGACGCGAGGCTGTTCCAGGTCGGGACGTTGGTCCAATAGCTGAAGTTGCCGGCGGAGACTTGAACGAAAGGATTCAGGCCCTGGTTCGTGCCGTTCAAGGCGAGATAGTTGTTCGCGGACCCGTAGAAGCCGACCATGTAGGTCACCATGTCGCCCGGGCTGTAGTTCGCGGCCGGGTTCCACATCGGGAGGCGGTGCTTGGCGTTGATGATGCCGGAGGCGTAGTCGCCGACGATGTTGGTGAGCTGCGCTGTCTGTGGCGTGATGACCACCGGCCAGTTCCCGGGCAGCAGCCCGTTGTTGGTCAGCACGAGCGCACCGCCCAGCGCAGCAGCCCACGCGGCGCGGTTGGTCTGGTTCACAGAGAGCAAACCGCGCGTGGAGTCGGCATTGAGAGCGGCGGAGAAGACGTCCACAAGCCGCCAGTCGTTGGTCGGGCTGCTGTCCGAGCTGTGCGCCCAATAGAACCAGTTGGTCGGGTTGGGCTGGTCGGACTTGAGGTTGAACGTCTGCCACGGCGTGCCGCGATGGACGCGCCCGATCCAGCCGAGGTTGGCGAACTTGCGCTGCGGGAAATCCCACGCGTCGGAGTTGAACACGCCGGCGTCCTTGAGCCGCTGGTCGTAGGCGGCGGGGGCGACGGTGTAGAAGTTCGTCAGGTTCGCGAGCGGCGTGCCGACCGGGTTGAGGGCGCGGCCCCACGGCATATAGAAGCGGTTGATCCCGCCGTTGGTGACGAAGTTGAGCCGGCCGTTGACCAGGCCGAAGTCCACGCGGTAGAGGGTGCCGGCGGGCGGCGCGATGGCGATGGGCGGGACGATGGGCGTGACCTGGTCGCCGGTGCTGGTGCGATACGGGTCCGTCATGTCGCGCGTGGTGTAATGCACGAGCGGGTCGTTGGCCTCCCAACTGACAGTGTAGGAGATGACGCGCGTGGGGTTGAAGGGCGACTGGACGGTCGCGCCCAGCGGCAGGCTCTGGTTGGGCGGCAGGACGCCGGTGGTGCCCATGAAGCGGCGGAAGCGGTCAATCTCCCGCAGGACAGGAGTGTTCAAGCTATATTGCCGCCAGAGGTTGGTCGTCTGGTTGTTGACGTTTGTGTCCAGGCACATCGCGATCTGGTTGGAGATGCCCAGCGTGCGGTCGAAGACAGTGGCCCCGGCGCGGTTCGTGAACCAGTAGCGCACGCCGAGGTCCGTCGGGCTGTTGGTCACGCGCAGCGCGGTGGCGAGGTCCATGCCGGCCACGAGGTTCGTGAGGGTGACGAAGTCCACCACGCGGTTGTTGGCGGTTTCGTAGAGCGCGTAGAGAAGCGTGTTCGTGATGGTGATGCCCAACCGCATCTCCGGGAAGCCGTTCGAGCGGTTGAAGATGCTCGGGCTGCCGGGGCCGCTGGGGCTGGCGGGAATGAAGCCGCCGTTGGTGAAGCCGGCCAGCGGCGGGTAGTTCGTCGCGTAGGCGTAGCCGCGCGCAATGTTCGTGGACAGCGCGGGGACGTTCGTGAAGAAGAAGCTCTTGAAGCTGTTGGGGTTGTTCCCGGCAAAGCCCGGCCATGTGCCAGCGGGGATCAGGATGTTCGTGCCGTTGGTGCTGATGTTCGTGTAAACCGGGCCGAACTCGTTCGTCAGAACGATCCGGGTGATGTTCGTCGCCACCAGTGTCAACGGACGCCCGAAGGCCAAGGCGTAGGAGTTCCACATCTCGAAGCCGAAGATGTTGGTCAGTCCGATGATCTGCGACTGGTTGGTCTGCACCAGCGGTCTGCCGCCGGCCAGTGCCATCGGTCCGATGTTCGTCCCGTTGGTCTTCACGAACTCCAGCCGCCGCGTGTCGGAGAAAAGCGTCTGCACGCCGAACTCGTTGAAGCTCGGGTAGCCCTTCTTGGCACCGATGATCACCGGCGTGCCGGCGATCAAACACGAGAAGTTGGTGCCATCTCCCGTCCCGGTGATCCCTCCCGCGTTGGTGTAGAGCGCCATCCGGCTGTCTGGATCGGCGAGCTCATACGTTGGGAGGCCAAGCAGGTTGGTGTCCGTGCCGTTCGTCCAGTAGCCGACGATCTTGATGAAGTCGTTGCTGGGCCAGCCGTTCGTGTTGAAGGCGAAGTAGGGACGGAAGAGCGTGGGGTAGGCGGGCGAGGCGTTGTTGGTGGTGGTGGCGTCGTAGAGGTTCGCCGCGAACTGGAGGAGCCGGTGGACTTCGCCCGAGTAGTAGCTGAAGGGGTAGATGGGGATGTTCGTGACGCTCAGGCTGATCCCGCCACTGTTCGTGCGGTTCACGTCCACGACGAATCCCGCATAGACGTTGCTGATGATCCCGACGCCGGGCGCATAGAGGAACGGGAAGAGCAGGGCGCTGTTGGTGTAGTAGGTGTTGACGTAGTTGAAGTTGAAGCCGCCGCCCATGAACCAGTTCGTGGCGAGCACGAGCGGATCGGTCCCGGCGAACCCGGTCCAGTTGTTGTTCATGAAGATCTGCGGGCTGCAGCTCGCGCGGATCATCAACTCGGCGGCGTTGAAGAAGAAGTAGTTCGGGTCCCATCCCGAGAAGGCGGTGAGGTCGCCGCCGGAGGAGCCGATGGTGATGTTGGTGGGGTTGAAGGCAGAGTTGGACCAGTTGACGTTGAGCCTGCCGCCCACGGGTGCGGACTCGACGCCCAGGACGTTCAGGAGGTCGTAGAACGTGCGGCGGTCACGGTCCCCGGCGGCGGTCGCGGCGATGTTGGTGCCGAGATAATGGAGGTTCGTGGTGAACGGCGTGTAGTTGCGCGTGGTGAGGAACAGCTCGTTCATGTCGTGGAACTGCTGCGGGACCGCGGCGGTGTTGGTGCCGCCGACCCAGACGGTGTTGGTGCCGTCCACGTTGGCGGTGAAATTGGTGCTGCCCATCAGCGGGCCGTTTGCCAGCACGTCGAACTCCGCGTTGGTCAGCGCCGTGGCCGCGGCTGCGCCGAAGAGCGTGCCCAGCGTGGGATAATTGTTGTAGCTGCCGTTATTCCGGAACAGGAGCAGGTTGAGCGCGTCGCGGAAGGGGTTACGGTTGTTCAGCGCGGAGACATACACGCTCGGATTGGCAGCCAACGTGTCGTAGGCGGGCGCGGGATTGAACCAGCCCCAATACGGGTTCAACTCCGCGAGCAGTGCGGCCGTGTTCATCTCCTGCGGGCCGAGGCTGTGGTTGCGGTAGTAGCCCTCGGAGTTGACGCCGGGGCGGAGTTTGGCCTGGTTGTGAATCAGGTTCAGATCGAGTGTCTTGCCCGCCGGCGCCATCAGGTAGGTGTAGCGGATGAGGAAGCGGTTGTTCGGCCCGTGCGGCTGGCCGGGGTTTTCAAGGACGCCCAGCCAGTGTGGGTCGCCGGACTGGAAGCGGTCGGTCGGCTCGAAATATCCATTGCGGTTGAAGTCGTAGTAGTAGCGCCCTTGGTTGGTTTCGGCCGAGTGAGGTGCGGAGAAGCCTCCGTTCGTGAACGCCGTAGCATTAGTGAAGTTCGTGGAGAAGACCGGCACGCGTGCGTCGTATTGCAGGTTGGCGATGTTCCGGAGGAAATAGTTCGCCAGGTTTGCCGGGGTTGGGTTCGCAAAGTAGGTGCTGTAGGCCTCAGCCGAGTTCACGTTCAGCACATTGGCGACGCCGGAGGTGAAAGAATTGCCGCTCTGGTAGTTCGTCGGGACCATCAGGCCGTAGTTCCATTTGTCACCAGTGGCGATGAGGCGGGCGACGAGGTCGGCCTGCGCGCGCTGCACCGCGTATTCCGCAGCGTTGCGCGCCTCGCCCTGAGTCAGCGTGGCCTCGACGGAGCGGCGTTCGCGGCGCGCGATGCCGAGGAAGGCCACGACCATGAACGTGACCAGCGAAAGCATGATGAGCGTGGCGACGAGCGCGACGCCGGAGGCAGGGCGGGTAGGGCGCGTCTGTCCCAGCGCGCCGCTCGGGTTGCCGGATGATGCGGCGGCGCGCTGGGGACAGACGCGCCCTACCATGCTGCGCAGCGTCGCGACCGGACGGGATGGGAAGGTGAGTTTCATCACTGGCCTATGCGGACGGGAAGCTGGAGGCGGAAGATCTGGACAGCGTCGCCCTGCAAGTAGAGGAAGGCGGCGGCGGCGGCGGTGTTCGTGCCGGCGACCATGCCTTGAGCCTGCGCGGCGACCTTGCTGTCGAGGAGGCCCAGCTCCAGCTCGACGTAACGCGGGACGTTCGTGCCGAAGAACAGCACGTCGCCTCCGCTCACGGGGAAGGTCGAGTTGTTCGCATACGCGGTGCATTTGAAGTGAACGACGTTGTCCGCGACGCGCCGGAAGAGGTTGGTCTGCGAGGCGGGGGTGTTGGCGGCGAAGTTGTTGATCGCATACCACATCCGGGTCGCGTCGTTGTTGTAGGTGCCAAGCTCGTAGCGGTAGAGCGTGCCCAGACCCGGCGTGGTGGAGAGCGGGTAGAGCGCGTTGGTGGAGCTGGCCACGCGGTAGCCGACGGCCCGCCAGCCGCCCTCGATCTGAAGGGCGCGATTCGCGCCGCCAGCGTAATTGGGGAAACCCGCCATACCGTAAAACGAAGCACCCGCCAGGTAGGTTGTGACCCCAGGTGGATAGGTGAGCGTGTTGGTGGCCACATAGCTAACGCCCGGTTGAATCGATCCACTCGCCACGATTGTCGTGCGGATGTTCGGGTCGAAATACATGAAGAAGAGGTCGTGGATGAAATTGGTCTGGAGGATCGCGCCGCCAGCATTGAGCATCACGGTCGGGGTGGGCGAATTCCAAAGGCTGCTGATGCGCAGGTTCGGAGCGGCGAGCGCCCAAGCGGTCGGGGAGGAGAGCACGTTGCTGTTGAGGCTGCCGCTCAGGGCGAAGTAGGAGTTGACGCCGTTGTTCACTAGGCTGCCCGGCTGGTAATAGGTCGCCGCGCTGTAGCCCGCTGGTGCGAAAAGGATGTTGTTCCAGTTGGTGGCGATGGCGCCGTGGCCCGAGTTGAAGAGCGTCTTCACGTAGCCGAGCTGCGTCAGGTCGCGGCGGATGATGTCCATGGTCGAGCGGCCGGACTCATACTTGTCCGTCTCGCGCACGGCGCGGCGCATCTGTGCCTGCGTGCGGTCGAACATCTGGTAGAGCGCCAGGATGATGAAGGAGACGAGGCTGATGGCGACGAGCAGCTCCAGCACCGTCACCGCGCGGGCGGCCGCGCGCTGGAAGAGCTGGGGCGTGGTTTTCATGGCTGAGTTCTATTGGGCGTTGAAGCTCTCGGTCCGAAAGAAATAGCCGCCGTTGGTCCAGTTGACGAGCTGGCCGCTGATGAGCGAGCGCAGTATGAGCTGGCGGTTGCCGACGCGCGTGGGCGGGGTGGTGATGCCGGGATCGTCATACACGGGCCACTGAAAGGTGAGCTTCAGCTCGTGCAGGTTCGTCGCGAGGGGATTGTAAAAGGGAGTGTAGGGGTCGGGGTTGAAGCGCGTGATCTGGACCTGCACGTAGTAGGTGAAGGCCATGTTCGTCGCGGACCCGGCGGTGTCGCCCAGCCCGCCGCTCATGGCCCGGAATCGCGCCGAGACGGCCACCGTCGCGCCGGTCGTGAAGCCGCTGGTGTCCCACGCCGGGATGCTGAGGCGCTTGACGATGTCGAGGGGTGAGTTCGTGGAGGGGTAGGTGCTGAGGTTGACGCCGTAGATCGGCCCGACCAGCGCGGTGGAGAGCGCGGTGAGGTTCGAGCTGGACTCGCCGCCGCGGATGGCCTCGAGGATCATAGAGGAGTCCTGCGACAGCACGGTGTCGTCGCGGTTTTCCTTCTGCACGTTGAGGCCCGCCGGCATGACGCCGATGATGGCGACCATGGCGAAGGCGACGATGGCGAGGCTCAAGGCGACCTCGACCATGGTGAAGGCCAGTTGGGTGCGGATGCTGCCTGCTCCCTTCGCGGAGCGAGGGGAGCAGGTGGCCGAAGGCCGGATGAGGGGTGCGGCCACGAACGCCGACGCGCCAAACCCCTCACCCCGGCCCTCACCCCTTGCTCCGCAAAGGGAGAGGGAGGAGACCGTGGCGTGGTCACGTCCAGAGCGTTGCTGACGGGGGTTCAAGTTCATTGCAGTTCAGGTTTCACGACCTTGGCCCGGCCCGTGGACCACTCGATCCGCACGCCGTAGTGCTGAACCACGCGGGGCGAACCGGCTGCGACGGTGTAGGTGGTGTTGCCAAGAGTGCCGAGGAAGGTCCGGCCGGCTGTGACTGTGCCGACACCTGGGTAGGTGACCGACGACAGCGGCGCTCCAGGAGTCGGGTTTTGGTTGAGAACCATATACTCAATTCCCGACACGATGTTGGTTCTGTCAACCGGTGGCGCAGTCGCGATCGGGTCAACGGTGGTCACGCTGTTCGTCTGGCCGGTGATGTCCTTGGGATGCATGATGCTCCCTTCGACAAGGCTGACGGTGAGGTTTGTGTTGCGTCCGAACAGGCGGCCCTGGTCGTCGAACGCGATGAACGGCAGCGGCAGCGACACCGCCCCCGGCACCTCATCCACCGGGATGAGTTGGCCCGTCTGCGGGCTGCCCGTGAGATTGTGGAAGATGGCGTTTTGACGGAAAGCCTCCCAAGGAATGAAGACGCCGTCTGGCAGGGAGCGCCAGTCCGTCAAATAGCGCGGCGTGCTCTGGCCCGGCTGATCGCCGACTGAGCGCGGTGAAAAAAGCGCATACGAAGTCAACTGCCCGCCGATGACGTTGTTGGCGGCGTAGTTGGTGGTGAGAAAAAGAACGTTGGCCGGTGACAAGGCTCCGAACCAAGCCAGGTCCGGCGAGAAGACCACATACACTGGGGTGCGGGTGCCCAGCGCCTTGAGCCGCGCGTAGGCGAGATCATCCAGCAGTTGCCGGGAGGCGGACTCGGTGAGGTTGCCTTTGCCCGCCTTCTTAAACGACGGCAGGGTCATCGCCGCCAGGACGCCGATGATGCCCAGCACCACAAGCATCTCGATCAGCGTGAAGGCCAGCCGCGCCCGTAGCCGCCGAGCTGAGGAGGTGGAATCCGCTTCTTCCAGCGCTCTCCGCGTCCTCACGTCGGCGGCTACAAGATGACCGGCAAGCTTCATAAACTCATTTCCAGCTCAGGACGTTGTCTTTGTTCGGGACCGCGTCAGCCTTTGTGCCCGCGTCAAACATCCCGTCCGGGCCGAAGGAGAAAATCATCACGGTGTCGCGCACGGTGTAGTTGTTGTTGTTGCCGTTTCCTGTGCCAGTGTGCCCGTAATAACCGCCGGGGCTGTTCACTGCGATCTGCGACACAGCTTGCAAACGATAGACTGAGTTGCTGACCGAGTTGTCGTAGTTCAAGTCCAGCCCGACGATGTAGGGATTGCTCCACGGATCGCGGAAGACGCCGTCGGTGCCCAAGCCCGCGCCGGCTGCTGCTCCAGAGCCGCCCGGTGCTGGCTTCGCGTTGAAATATTGGTTCTTGCGCGGATTACGCCCGTCGTTCTGTGCCGAGGGATCAATGGGCACGCCTGTCCAACCGTTCGTGGCTCCGCCGGTCAGGATCACCATCAACTCCGCATTGCTGGCCTGGTAGCCCACGTTGTTGTTGTTCACGATGTTCGTCCCGTAGCCTGTGCCGGGGGGGGTGGTGCCATACGTGAAGTCGCTGCCAATCTGCGCCGCCGGCGTCGAGGCTGGCAGGCGGTTGTAGTCATGCTGATACACGCTGATGGCACCTTTGAGATCGGCCATGTCCTTCTGGGTCTGCACGATCCTGGCTCGCTTCTTGGCCCCGGCCAAGGCGGGCATCAGGAGTCCCGCCAGAATGCCGATGATGCTGATGACGACCAGCAGCTCGATCAAGGTGAAGGCCCGCCGAGTGCTGTGGTTGCGATGAGGATGATGTTTCATGTTGGAATCCGAGTTCATTTCCAGTTGCCGATGATGTTGGTGCCCTTCTTTTGTCTAATCTCAGCCCAGAGGTCGTAGGTCTTGGGATTGTGTCCGCCGGCCGGATACACCCGGTATTTCCAGACGTTTAGCCCGATGTCCGGCACTGGAACACCGGCGAGATCATTAGTGTCCGGCTTCTGAGCTGGGACTTGTAGAAATAGGGCAGCCGGCATGCCGGCCACGCCGCTGGTGATGAAGACAGCGTCCGCAGTCTTTCCCGTTCCGATCCGCTGCAGGCTGAGGGCGTATTTGTGCTTGGAGGGGCCTGCGGGCTGCACGTTCACCAGTCCACCCAAGTTGAAGTAGCTCGACAGCATCGCCGGTGTGACCGTGTGTGTCGGGTCGGATTCGGCGGTGTAGTTGACGCCGCTGCGCCGCACGCCGCCCAACTCGTAGGCCAGGGGATTCCAATGCGGCGTGGCCGCCGCCGTGGCGGGATCATCAGGCGGATAGGAGCCGAAGACGGATTTGTAGCTTTCAATGGCCAACTCCAGCTTGGCCAGTTGAGCCTTGGTTCCGCTCACGCCCTTCTTGTAGTTCACGGCTCCAAGACCCACCACGATTAGCGATGCTACCATCCCGATGATCCCGATGACCACCAGCAGCTCGATGAGCGTGAAGCCCGCCGTGTTTCGCCCGCCCGAATAGTTTTGTTTGGTGCTCATCTTCATTTCGTTCCTCGGTCTCGAATTTCCTGCTCCATTCTCTCGCTCAACCACTGCTTCACCATGCTCTGGTAGTTCAGATACCGCGACCGCGCCAGGCGCTTGATGCGTGAGAGCATCCGCGGGTCCATCCGCAACGTCACCGTCACCGACTCCGTGGATTCCGCGCCCGCCACCATCGAAGAATCCATCAGCCGCATCTCCAGCCGGTGCTCCTTCCAGTAGTCCGCTTCCTCGACCTCGCTTTGAAAGGCCGGCACCGCATCCCAGTTGGAAATCGCCGTCATGGTCAGTCTTTATGATCGAGCAACTGCGTCACGCGCCGCTTGTAGAAGAACTGCTCTTCCTGCAAAAACTCCCGGGCGAAAATCACCCGCACCTGCTTCCCGTTTGTCCGATACAAACTGAACACGCCCACCCCGCTCGCCGACCGGCCCAGATTGAAGTATCGCGCCTGCCCCGCGAACCGCGCCGAGTCCGGCAGCAGCCGCACCACGAACGCGTCGTCGAAGGACTCTTCCACGTCCTGCAGCGTCAGCCCGTCCGCCGGGGTGAACGAAGGATTGTTCCAGTCAAAGTCCATAAACCATCCGGTTCGCGCTGTATGTCCATTGGCGTTGCGGTGTCACGACAATGTATTTACGCGGCCGAAGCCTTCCCGTCAAACCGGGTTTTCACTGTAGGCCGGCGCTCCAAGCGCATCTGTTCGGGTGAGGGGCCGGGGAGGCGTGATGAGTGTTGCGTGTTGCGTGAGGGCGACCGGCCGCCTTCTTTTCTCACGCATCACGCATCACGGCCTCCGTCCGGCACGCAATTCAGGCTTCGCAGCCCTCACCGGCTTTGTCACTGTGTGTGCGTGGGCATCTCGCCGAAAGAGTTTGAGCAGTTGCAGCGTCGCCTGAGCGGGGCCAAACGGCGGACCGCGACTTCTTTGCCGGCAGCACCAGCTACCGCTTCCGCACTCATCCATCAAGTCATCCTCGGCGTGGACCCGTCGCTGCGCGGGACAGGCTTCGGCATCATCCGCGTCGCGAAGCCGCAGCCGGTCACGCTGGCGCACGGGACCATCGAGTGTCCGGCGGGCTGGGAACGCTCGCGTTGCCTCGCGAAGATTCACGCGACGCTGCGCGACGTGATCCGCCAGCACCAGCCGACCGTGTGCATCGTGGAAGGACTCTTCTTCGCGCAGAACTTGCAGACCGCGATCATCATGGGCGAGGCGCGCGGCGCTGCACTGGTCGCGATGGCAGAGGCGGGGCTGGAAATCTTCGAGGTCGCACCGCGCAAGGTGAAGCAGGCCATCGTCGGCTACGGTGCGGCGCAGAAGCTCGCGGTGGCGAAGATGGTTCAGCGCATGTTGCAGCTCACGGAACTCCCAGACCCCGACGCCGCCGACGCCCTCGCGCTCGCTCTCACGCACGTGCAGAGCGCGAGCCGATTTTCACTGGCCACCGCCAAGCGCGTCTGACACGTTGCGATCATGGCTATGACTTGGATGTTTCTCCTCGTGGTCTTCGCCGCGTTGTGCGCGTTCGCAGTGGTGATCGCCGTGATGGTCATGTTGTTCCGCGCGGCATCTCGCTCCTCTGCCCGTCCTCCAGGTGACAACGGAGTCGCTGGCATTCCGCCTGTCATCGGCGATGACTCCATGACGAACCCGGCCAATCCCCTCTACCACCTCCATCACCCGACGCACCGCCACTCCACGGATACCGGCCCAAGCCATTCGGCATTCGACTCCACGCCAAGCAGCAGTCCATCCACCGACAGCGGCAGCAGCGCAAGTTCCTCGTTCTACTCCGGCAGTTCTCCGGCGAGCTCTGACTCCGGGTCGAACTGCGGCTAAGTTTCCGCGCTCCGCGTTCCCCGTTCCGCGTTTGCCCGTCCTTCCGCATTGCTAGGCAGCGCATTCCTCCGCTACAAGAGCGCCGCATGATTTCCTTTCTGCACGGCAAGCTCGTGGATGCGTTGCCCACTCTCATCACCGTGGAAGTTCACGGCGTCGGCTACGACGTGCTCATCCCGCTCTCCTCCTTCGACAAGCTCCCCGCAGTCGGCGGAGAAGTCCGTCTCCTCACCCATCTCGTCGTGCGCGAGGATGCCCACGTGCTCTACGGCTTCATGTCGGCGGCGGAACGCGAATTGTTCCGCATGCTCATCAACACCGTCAGCGGCATCGGGCCAAAGATCGCCCTCAACGTCCTCAGCGGCATGAACCCCGTCGCCTTTCGCGGCGCGGTGGCGAGCGGCGACGTGAAGTCCCTTTCCTCCATCTCCGGCGTCGGGCGCAAGACCGCCGAGCGCATCGTCGTCGAGCTGAAGGACAAGATCGGAGCCGCCGGCGCATGGGAAGCCAGCAGCGCGGCGCGCGGATTGTCCGCCGGCGACCAGCGCCTCAACGACGCCGTCCTCGCGCTCATGGCGCTGGGCTTCAAGCAGCCCGAAGCGCACGAATCCATCCGCGCCGCGCAGACCATGCTCGGCGAGAAAGCGACGGTCGAAGAACTCGTGCGTGCGGGATTGAAGAAGGGCTAAATGAAAAGAGAGAGAAACGTTCAAAGCTCAACGTTCAACGCTCAACGTCCAACGTGGGCGTTCTCGTGCCCCACCGCCTTCGAATGTTGGACGTTGGACGTTGGACGTTGGACGTTTCCTCTTGTTCCCCGTTGACCCCCCGTGTCTGCCCCTCGACCACCCGCCTCCGGCCCCATCATCCCTCACCGGGCGAAGTGGCACGGCCTGCTCGCGGCGCGGCTGATCTGGCTCGTGTCCAGTTCCGTCGCCACGACGCTTCGCTGGCGCTGGTATGACCAGACAAACCTCTTCGAGAATGGCGGCAAGCAGCCCGTCATCTTCTGTCTCTGGCACAACCGCCTCGCTCTCTCGCTCATCCTCTTCCGCCGCTACGTGCAAGCCCGCCAGCCACAGCGCACCCTCGCCGCCCTCGTCAGCGCGAGCCGCGATGGCGGGATGCTTGCGCGCGTGCTGGAGCTGTTCGCAGTTGTCCCCGTGCGCGGCTCCAGCAGCCGACGCGGGCCGCAAGCCTTGCGCGAGCTTGTCTCAGCAGCGGACAAGGGCTGTGACCTCGCCATCACACCCGATGGCCCCCGCGGGCCGTGCTACGTGGTGCAGGAAGGCATCATCTCCCTCGCCGCACTCACCGGCATGACCATTGTCCCCGCGTCCTTTCACTTGAGCTGCAAGTGGCGGCTCAAGACCTGGGACCGCTTCCAAGTCCCGCTGCCCTTTGCCCGCTGCGAAGTCCAGCTTGGCCAGCCGTTGCGAATTCCTCGCGAAGCCACGGATGCGGAGCGGGAACAATTGCGCCTAGAACTCGAGACCCGCATGAAAGCCATCACCATTGACTAGCCTGTCAAACCGGCTGAACGCTCCGGAAGCCACACGTGAGCGACATCACTCTGATCCTCAAACGCATCGGCGAAAGCGACCAGCATGCCCTCGATTAATTGCTGCCGCTGGTTTACGAGGAGTTGCGTAAGCTGGCCTCTTCCAAGATGGCGGGAGAAGCGCCGGGCCAAACCCTGCAAGCCACCGCGCTGGTGCATGAAGCCTGGCTGAGGCTCGGCGGTGACAACCAGCCCACTTGGGAGAATCGCGGCCATTTTTTTGCCGCCGCAGCAGAGGCCATGCGGCGCATCCTCATCGGCACGGCACGCCGAAAGAACCGCCAGCCCCACGGGGGCGGCATGGAACGGGCCAGTTGGGACGGACTGGAGCTCGCCGCGGGGATGGAGGACTGAGCGACTCCCCTTTCGCCTGCTCCGGCGAAGCGTAGAGCGGCGTGCCCTCGGACTCGCGCCCCTGACGGCTGGCCTCCTCCAACGAGAGCGCGAGGCCGAAGTCGAGAATCCGGGGCCGCAAGTCCAGCCCGACGATCACGTTGTCCGGCTTGAGAACGCGATGAATGAGTCCACGCGCATGGGCCACCGAAAGTCCACGTGCGACCTCGCGCAGCAGCCGTGCCTTCTGTTCGAAGTTAAGTTGCGCCGCGAAGCGGTCGAGCGCGAAGCCTTCTACGAACTCCATCACGATCGCGGGCGGGTCAGTCTCATCGAGGACCGAGAAGACCGTCACCACGGCTGGGTCGTTGCGATGACCTTCCTTGGCCTGATCTGCGGCATCTCGGTGCTGCTCTTCACCATTGGCCCTGCGATCTATTTCCACTTTGCCGAGAGGTGGAAACGCCTGCATCCGAGCCATGCCTAAACCGGAGCGTTGCAGTTGACGGAGCGCCGGCTTCCAAGCCGGCTTGGGTGGCAAGGGAATGGGGACAACGGAATCCAATCCCAAGGGTTCATTCCCATGCCCCCATTTTCATGCCACCGCTTCGTGAATCCGCTCTCGTCTTTGCGCCGGCATTTTGAGATTGCCGTGGCTTCGAAATGCCCGCCTGCTCTTGGCCGTGAAATCCTCGAAATGACTGCGAACCCCGCCTCGCCTGAGACCGCCGTGCCGCCGCCAATGCCGGTGCGCGAGGAGCGCGTCCATGCGTTGGACAACCTCCGTGCCGTGGCCATGCTGCTGGGCATCGTGCTGCACGCGGCGCTCTCGTTCATGACGCTGCCGATCCCGTGGATCGCGCGCGACGTCGGCCGCAGCCTGGGCTTCGACATCATGGTCGGCGTCATCCACGGGTTTCGGATGCAGCTCTTCTTTTTCATCGCTGGATTCTTCGGTCATCTGTTATGGCAGCGGCTTGGGGCAAAGGACTTTCTCAGGCAGCGCTGGAAACGCATTGGCGTTCCGTTCCTCCTCGGCATGGTCACGCTGGTGCCGCTCATCATCGTGGTCTGGGGCTGGTCAGAAATGCGGGCCACCACGCGGCCGACGCGGCCGCAGTATGGCAATCTGACGATCTTCTCGATTCCGACCGGCCACCTGTGGTTTCTCGAGATGCTGCTGCTGCTCTACGGCGGCGCGGCGCTGACGGCGTGGGCCGG
>SXGT01284350.1_pt1 | contig 44938 bp, 41 predicted proteins | sample 3176221 | NCBI WGS metagenome assembly SXGT01 (sample SAMN11356862, study PRJNA531348) | freshwater metagenome | isolation source: freshwater sample F1-120 | place: China: Fuxian Lake, Yuxi | collected 2017-12-25 | reverse complement strand
GACATGGCCGACACCGGCGCGCGCGCGGCGCAGCTGTTGATGCGCATGCTGGAGACCGGGCGCCGCCCGGTCAAGCGCTTTCACACCTTCGACTACCTGACCGGCATTCCCTCCCAGTGCACCTTCATCGAGCCGTGCAAGAGTATCTACGCCCTGCTGGAAACGCTGGAGCAAAAGCACGGCGTGAGCCTGTCGTTCGCCCCCGGATTTCCGATGGCCGACTTTGCCGAGTGCGGCATGTCGATTGTCGGTTACGGCAACGATGATGCGGCCGTCGCGCGCGCGATGACCGAACTGCGCGTGCGCATCGAAGAAGCCGAGAAGGAGTTCGCCCTCGACTTGCTCTCGCCGGCCGACGCGATCCGGCGCGCCATGGTGACCGGCGCGATCGGGCTGCCGACGGTGCTGGCCGACACGCAGGACAACCCGGGTGCCGGCGGCAACGGCGACACCACCGCCCTGTTGGCCGCGATGCTGGCGATCAAGCCGCAGGACACGGCCTTCGGAATGATCATCGATCCGCACGCCGCGCGCTTCGCGCACGAGGTCGGGCGCAACAACACGACCGAGTTTTCGATCGGCGCGATCTCGGGCGTCGAAGGCATCGAGCCTGTGCGCGCACGTTTTAAAGTCGAGGCGCTGGGTGACGGCGCCTTCACCGGCACCGGCCCGTTCTATCGCGGCTTCAAGATGCACATGGGGCCGATGGCGGCGCTGCGCAGTGTCGATGCGCCAGGCGTGCGCGTGGTGCTCGCCACCACCAAATGCCAGACTGCCGATCAGGAAATGTTCCGCCATGTCGGCATCGAACCGAAGCTGCAGCGCATCGTGGCGGTGAAAAGCTCGGTGCACTTTCGCGCCGACTTTCAGCCGATCGCCAAGGAAGTATTGGTCGTGAAGGCGCCCGGCCCCGCACTGGCGGACCCGGTCGAGTTTGACTGGAAGAAGCTGCGCAAGGGCATCCGTCTCGGCCCGCACGGGCCGGTGTTCGCCGGCGCCTGACGGAAAAACGTCATGGCCCAGCGTTTTGTCATCGCCCTCATCAAGCACGAGACCAATACGTTCTCGCCGATTCCGACACCGCTCGAAAAGTTCGGCCACGGCCAGGGGCCGGCGGTCGGACGTGCCGCGCGCGATGCCTTCGAGGGTTCGGCGACACCGATGGCGGCGTTCATCGACATTGCCGAGCGTGAAGGCGCCGAGATCATCACGCCGGTGGCAGCCGAGTCCTGGCCGTCGGCCGCTTGCACGCGCACTACGTTCGAGCAATTGGTGCGGCCGCTGGAAGACGCTGTGCGCCAAGGATGCGATGCGATCTTCCTCGACCTGCACGGTGCCATGGTGGTCGACGACTGCCTCGACGCCGAAGGTGAAATCCTGATGCGCCTGCGCCGCATCAATGCGACAGTGCCGATTGCGGTGACCTTCGATTACCACACCAATTTATCGCCGGAGACGGTGCAATGCGCCACCGTCATTACCGGTTACAAGACCTATCCGCACGTCGACATGTACGAGGCCGGGCAACTGGCCGGCGAGATCCTTGTCAACGCCATGAAGGGTCGCGTCAAGCCAGTGATGAAATGGGGCTGGCTGCCGATGGTGCCGTCGATCATGCGTCATGCACCGGAGGACGGGCCGGCCGGTGCGATTCTCACCGAAGCGCATGCCGCCGAAATGCGTGGTGATGTGCTGGCCGCCACACTGCTCCCCGCATTCGCCCACGCGGATACGCCCTATACCGGTTTGTCCGTCGTGGTGGTGGGCGATGCACTTAAACCGAATGGCGAGGCGAACGCGGCGCGAGTCTGCGAGTCGATGTTGCGCATTGCGCGCGAGGGCAAGCCCGGCTTTACCTATCAACGCACAGCGTTGGCTGAATCGGTGGCGCGTGCCAAGGCGCTCGGTGATGCAACCTCCACCGGCAAAGACAGCGGCCCGGTGCTGCTAATCGATCATTGCGACAACTGCGGCTCAGGCGGCGCGCAGGACGTCATGATGGTGGTCGAAGAAATCCTCAAGCAGGGGCTCGACGATGTGGCGGTTGCACCGATCCGCGACCCGGACGCCGTGCAAAAGATGATTGCTGCCGGCATCGGCAACAACATCACACTGCAATTGGGCGGCAAGACCGACATGCCGTCGATCGGCCTCACCGGCAGGCCGCTGACGCTCTCCGGCAAGGTCAAGACCATCACCGACGGCGAGATCGTGTTTCGCGGGCCGATGTACACCGGTCTCAAATCGCACCTCGGCCCGACCGGCGTGCTGGAGGTGGCCGATGCGCGTGGCCGCACTGAAATTGTCATCACCAGCCTGCCGCACGAGCCGTTTGACCTGGTGATCTTTCGCCACTGCGGCATCGAGCCCACGAAGAAACGCTTCATCATGCTCAAAAGCCGCATTCACTACCGCGCCGGGTTCAAACCGATTGCCAGCCATATCGTCGAATGCCAGGGCGAGGGCGTGACCAGTGCCGACCTGTCGGTCTATCGCTACCGGCACGTCAAGGCTGATCTCCTGATTGCGTAGAATGCGCGCGAGAACCCCTATTGATCATGCACAAAAACGTGACCGCGCCATCAGAGGCGTGTTTTGACATGATTCATGCACCTGACCATTAGCCCATGCCTGAAATCTACAGCCTGCTGATCGACATCGGCAACACCTTCGTGAAGTGGGGCCGCTACAAGATTCGGCCGATTTCCGATGCCCCGCCCCCCCCAAAAGGCTGGGCGCAGGATAACTGCCTCGAATTCGGCACCACGCTGCTCGATGAAATTCCCTCGCTGGTGGGCCCGTTCCGCCGCGCCCATGCGCCGCGCCACACGGTCATCTCGAACGTCGCCGGCACCAAAGTGCGCAATACGCTGATGCACGTGCTGGAAATCTGGCCGGATGCGCTGCCGGCTTACTGGCTCAGCGCGCAGGATAGCCAGTGTGGCGTAACCAATGGCTACCGCAACCCGGCCCAGCTGGGCACCGACCGCTGGGCCGCGATGATCGGCGCACGCGCGCTGCTGCCGGACCAACCGGTGCTGGTGGTGGTCTGCGGCACGGCCACCACGGTCGACCTGATTTCGCCCGAAGGCCGGTTTGTCGGCGGCAACATCATGCCCGGTGTCGGGCTGATGCTGCGCTCCCTGCACACCAATACGGCGGCGCTGCCGGATGCCGATGGCGACTATGTCGACCATCCGAGCCAGACAGTCGATGCGATCGTCTCGGGTTGCCATCATGCACAGGCCGGCGCCATCGAGCGCCTGTTTCGCCGCCATCGCGCCGAGTACCCCGACCTGACGTGCATTATCTCGGGCGGTTCCGGGCGTGCCCTGGTGCCACGGCTGACGATTCCGCACAAGCACCACGACAACCTGGTGCTGGAAGGCCTGTACCGCATTAGCCAGAGCCAGACTTAAGATTGCCGGCACCCGCGATGCGCGTCCTGTTCTTTCTGCTGATCCTGGCGAACCTGCTGTTCTTCGCCTGGAACGCCGGGTATCTCGGCAGCCCGGAGGGTAGCGGCGGCGAGCCAGAGCGGCTGGCACAGCAGATTGCGCCGGAAAAGATCCGCATCCTGACGCCTGAAGAAGCCAGGAAGGTGGCCGCCGAAGCGAAGGCCAATCCCCAGGCCTGCCTGGAGTGGGGCACCTTTCCGGTGCAGGAAGTCGAGAAGGTCACCGAAGCCCTGGGCACCCTCGGATTGGGCGAGCGCGTGAGTTCGCGCAAGGTCGATGAAACGGCCGGCTGGTGGGTCTACATGGCCAGCTTGGGCAACAAACCCAATGCCGACAAGAAAGTGGATGAGTTAAAGCGCCTGGGCGTGGCTGATTTCTTCATCGTGCAGGAGGAAGGGCCGAACAAGTTTGCCATTTCGCTCGGCGTGTTTCGTACCGAGGAAGCCGCACGCAACTACCTGACCACGCTATCCGGCAAGGGTTTCAAGACCGCCAAGGCCGAAGAGCGGGAAACCAAGGTACAAAAGACGGTGTTCCGCCTGCGCGGTCTGGATGCCGGGGCGTTGGCCAAACTGGAAGCCATCAAGAAAGACTTCCCAGGGCACGACACCAAGGAGTGTGGTCCGGAGGAACGCAAACTTGAGGAAAAGAAGGGCGACGAGAAGAAGGCCTAGCGCCAGTGCGGCAAGCCACCGGAATCAGCCTCCCGGCTAGCCTTGTGACGACGTTCCACGCACCTTGTGCAGCATCGCAGTGGTGGAGCGCTCGTGCAGGAACGGGATCGACACCACGCTGCCCCCCCATGACTTGACCTCGGCAGCACCAACCATGCGCTCGGGTGCCCAGTCGCCGCCCTTGACCAGCACCAGTGGCCGCACCGCCAGGATGGTGTTGAGGGGAGTATCTTCGGCAAAGCAGACCACCAGGTCGACGCATCCGAGCGCCGCCAGGACCGCCATGCGGTCGGCTTCGGTATTGATCGGGCGGTCATCGCCCTTGCCGAGGCGCTTCACCGACGCATCGCTGTTAACGCCCACTACCAGGCTCGCGCCGAGCGCGCGGGCTTGTGCCAGATAGGTGACATGGCCGCGGTGCAAAAGGTCGAACACGCCATTGGTAAAGACTACCGGATTCGGCAACGCGGCGGCGCGCGCTTCCAGTTCACCGAACGGGCACAATTTTGCTTCGAAGGCGGGAGCCGGAAAGGTCATGGCAGGGTCTGGTCGGCACCGCCGCCAAAAGGATCATGCGGGTATCAGGTGGGGCTATTGCGCTTTCCAGTGCGGCGGGATGGTCTTGTCGAAGTAGGGTAGCGCCTCAATGCGCCGCGCCCACGCACCAATCTTGCCGGGGCGCGAAGCGACCATCGCCAGTTCGGGTTTCTTCAAATCGCATCGCGCCAGCATGGCCACCAGCGGATATAGCGCGAAATCGGCGGCGGTGATGGCCGGGCCCGCGAGAAACTCGCCGCTCATGTGTTCGGCTATGAAGCCTAATTCATCCAGCACCGCCTGGCGCGCTTCGGCACTGCGGTCTTCCTTCCACTTTTCCTTCGGTGTCCACAGTACCCAGCCGGTCAGCTTGTCGAGGGCCGCGCCCGTGCTGTCGTCTATCTCGGAAATCCAGCGCCGTACCTGGGCACGCTCTTTGGTTGCGCCGGGAAACAGGCGCGGCGTGGCGGGATACTGCTCATCCAGGTATTCCACGATGGCATTCGATTCGGAAAGCAGGTAACCGTCGTCATCGATCAACGGCACCTGGCCGCGCGGGTTCTTGGCCAGATACTCGGCGGTCTTCGGATCGCCGGCAGAGAACGACATGAGCTTGAAATCGTAGGCGAGGCCCTTGTGTTCAAGGGCCAGCCAGACACGCCAGGCAGGTGGTGAACCGGAGCCGTAGTAGAAGGTGATCACGCTGCGCGAAGGATGCCGTGTTGAGGTTCGCCGATTGTAGCCTCTATCTTTTCACCGATTTTCTCGCCAATTTTTTCACCGAGCTTGCCGCCCACCTCTGCCACCCGCCGCGACAACTCCTTGCGGTAGCGATTCAGGTCCTGCACCGATTCGAAGGTGCGGTCAAACAGCAATGACGCGTTGTGCAGAATGCGGTCGATTACCTTCTTCTCCCAGATACGGTCAAAGTGGATCTGCCTGTCGAGCCACTGTTCCAGCCAGGCCGGATCCGGCAGGCGCGACTGGATGGTGTCGTTCGGGAACATCGCTTCGTTCACATGCAGATTGGTCGGGTGCAAGGCCTGCGCGGTGCGGCTGGCTGACGCCATCAATACGCCGATCTTGGCGAATGCTGCACGTGCCTGGTCGCCAAAATTAGTGATCGCGCGCTTCATGTACTGCAGGTAGGCGCCGCCATGGCGCGCTTCGTCGCGCGAAATCAGGCCGTAGATGTGCTTGATCACCGGCTCGGAGTGCCATTCAGAAGCACGCCGGTACCAGTGATTGAGGCGAATTTCGCCGCAAAAATGCAGCATCAGGGTTTCCAGGGCGGGGGCCGGGTCGAACGGAAAGCGCACCGCATGCAGTTCCGCCTCGGTCGGCAAATACTCCGGCCGGAACCGGCGCAGATACTCCAGCAGCACCAGCGAATGCTTCTGCTCTTCGAAGAACCACACACTCATGAAGGCGGAAAAATCCGAATCATGGGCGTTGTCGCGCAGGAACATCTCGGTGGCCGGCAACGCTGCCCATTCGGTGATCGCATTCATCTTGATGGTTTGCGCCTGCTCGTCCGTCAACAGGTTACCGTCGAATCGATCCCAGGGCACATCGGTCTCCATGTTCCAGCGCACCGCTTCGAACGATTTGAACAATTCAGGGTAAAGCATGACTTTGTTCCTTTCAGGCAGCCGGCCATGTTTTGAGATGGTGGCAGGTAAATATGACGGCAGTATCTCTGCCGGTCAAGTGCGGGCGTGTCGAAAAACCCTTTTGCGGATGGCGACAAACCCAGGGAAATGCTGCGGAAAGCGTGGCAAATCAGACCTCATCGAGCGACTCAAGCAGGCGTTTGGCGTCCTTCCTGACCGCCCGGCGCTCCTCATCGGACAGTCTTGACAGGTTTTTGACCATCAAAGCGGTCCGTGGGTTTCCGGAAAATGCAGATTCATGGGTTTCGAGAAAATGCCAGTACAGCACCGTCATCGGACAGGCCTGCACTCCATGGCGCAGTTCCGGACGATATTCACAAGAAGCGCAATAGTTGCTCATGCGCTTGATGTACGCACCGGAGGCCACGTACGGTTTCGTCGTGAACCGCGGGCCGGCAGCAAACAAGGCCATGCCCACGGTATTGGGCATCTGCACCCACTCGACTGCATCCACGTACGCCGCGAGATACCAATCGCTCACCTGGCGCGGTTCTACTTGGGCCAGAAGCGCGAAATTCCCCGTCACCATCAGCCGCTGGATGTGGTGTGCGTACCCGTGTTCGAGCGTCTGCCCGACGGCCTGGCGCATGCAGTTCATGCGTGTGCGGCCGGTCCAGTACCAATTCGGCAGCGCGCGCTGGTGCCCGTAGTGGTTGGCATCGGCAAGGCCTGGCATATCAAGCCAGTACACACCGCGCATGAACTCGCGCCATCCCATGATCTGGCGAATGAAGCCCTCCACCGCGGCGAGCGGCAGGCTGCGCTTGCGATAGGCATCCAGCACGGCATCGATCACTTCGCGCGGGGACAGCAGCTTCAGGTTCAGGCAGGGAGCCAGCAGGGCGTGCCAGCCAAAGGGCGTGTCGGACCACATGGCGTCCTGAAATCTGCCGAAGCCCGGCAACCGGAACTTGACGAAGCCCTGCAACGAAGTGAGCGCCTCCCCACGCGTAACCGGCCAGACAAAGCTGTTCAGCTCCCCCGGATGGTCGGGGAAATGGCGTTGCACCTCCTGCATCACTTCCCTGGTGATGGCATCCGGCGCGAACTGCGGCGGTGGCGGAATCACGCCGGGTCCCGAGGCCGGGAAGCCGCGGCGGTTTTCCTTGTCGAAGTTCCATACGCCACCCTCAGGTTCATCACCCTGCATCAAGATGCCGGTACGCTTGCGCAGGTAGCGGTAAAAATGCTCCATCAGCAGGGATTTGCGGCCGCCTGCCCAATCCTGAAACTGTGCCTGCGACACCATGAAATGGGTATCCGCACGTACTTCCAGAGGTACCCGGGCTGCGTTGCACACATCCTGCAGCGCTGACAGGACGCGCCATTCGCCAGGTTCGCAGACGATCAGGCGCTCGGGCCGACGCCGGGCCAGCTGACCCGCCAGCACCGCGCCCAGGGAACCCCCTTTCGGTTGGCCCAGCTTCACGTAATGAACCGGAAAGCCACGCTCTTTCAGGGCATCACGATAGTGACGCATGGCGGACAGGAACAGGACCAGGCGCGCCTTGTGACTCCAGACGTGGCTCCCTTCTTCTTGGGATTCGATCATCAGCACCATATCCTGGGCCGGATCAAATGCAGCCAGGGCCGGCTGGTCCGGCGCCAATTGATCCCCCAGGACCAGCACAAGATGCCGGCAGGTGTCAGCCGGCATGCTCACCCCCAGCGGACCGGGCGCCGCGCGCCTTGCGGCATCGATCGGAACAGTACTTGACCTCATCCCAGTTGCGCGCCCAGGCGCGGCGCCAACTCATGGGCCTGCCGCACACCTCGCAGGGTTTGCTGGGCAGGCTTGCCTTGTTGCCGCGATGCGTCACTGTCCGACCCCAGGAGTCCAGCTTGCGCGCCCGCTTTTGCGCAAGGATATCGTGTAAATCCGCCAGCCCGACAATCACGTGCACACCGACCGGTGGCCGTCGCATCTGGACCGCTGCCGCACCCCCGGCCCACACGTCGATCGAATCGGGCAGGGCGCCGCGCAGGCCCGTCAGGCTCTCGCCGATCTGTCCGGCCGGATAGGCTTCACTGAAGGACAACGCCACCACATCGACCCGGTGCGCCAGCGCGGCGCGCACAATGTCATGGATCGGCGTTTCCACGCCGAGCGAAATGCAACGCGCACCGTCCAGCGCCAACATCCCCTCCACCATCAACAGGCCCAGGCCGTGCTCTTCCTGGGGCAGCGTGGTCAAGAGGATAGTCGGGGAACCATCCTGCTGCGGAATCCCCGCGATCGAGCTGCGCAAAATTCCCTGTACACACTCCGTGTACAGATGCTCTTCGAACACTGCCAAATCACCGGCCACCCACGCCTCGCCGACGGCGCGGTTGAGCGGCACGACGACGTCGACGATGAAACGCCCAAGTCCCTGACGCATCACCGCCTGATTCAGCGTACGTCGAAGGTCGTCCGCCCGGTGCGTCAAGATGCAATCGAGCAGGGCTTGCAAATCCGGCGGCAGAGCGGACTCACCCGGCGCCGCTGATCCAAGCAAACGCAGTTCTTCCATGGAATGGGCAATGATCTTGCCCGGGCGATGCCCCTGGTCCATCAAACGCTTGATGGCGCGCAATTTTTCCACCTGATCACGGGGATAAACGCGCTCGCCGGCGGCATCACGCAGCGGTTGAGGAAACGCGTAGCGCCGCTCCCAGACTCTCAGCGTGTCCTTGGAGAGGCCGGTGTCGCGCTCCACGGCGGTGATTCCCAAGTTCATCCGTACACCCGTTGATGATGAAACGTCTTGATCATTTTATTTTTTGTCCTAGACAAATGCTTGACACAACTGACTTATGTCATGTATATTACTGCGATGATGTTGTTTTGCCTAGGACAAAATCAGTTTTTCGGAAATTTTTGATCACCAAAACTGGCCTGCCGGGAGCCAATCTGGTCATTGTGTGCGCCGCCAACCACGAAAATACGTCTTTCAATCTACTTCTCAGACCCCCTTAACCATGAACGCACCCGAGCGCCTGCCCCTCCCCGACGTCCAATCCAGCCATGATTCGCGCAGCCTGCCGATTCAGCGCGTAGGCATTCGCGGCGTGCGCCATCCGATGCGCGCCCGCTCGGTCGACGGCACCGAAGTGATGACGGTGGCCACCGCCGACATGTATGTCGGCCTTTCCGCCGAGCACAAGGGCACCCACATGTCCCGCTTCATTGAAATCCTCGAGCGCTACGGCCGCGACTTGTCCAGCGCGGGATTCGCCGAAATGTTTGATCGCATGCTGGAGCGGCTTGAAGCCACCACCGGCTACCTGGAGCTGCGCTTCCCCTATTTCATCGAGAAAACCGCGCCGGTCTCCGGGGTCAAGAGCCTGATGGACTATGACGTCGTGTTGCGCCGAGAGAAGCGCAACGCCGATCTCCCCACCGAATACCGGCTGCAGGTGCTGGTGCCGGTAACCAGCCTGTGCCCCTGCTCGAAGGAAATCTCCGCCTACGGTGCGCATAACCAGCGCTCCCACGTCACCATCAAGGCACTGCTGCACGAAGCCCTGCCGATCAGCCACCTGGTGCAGGTAGCCGAGCGCGCCGCCTCGTGCGAACTCTTCGGCCTGCTCAAACGCACCGATGAGAAGTACGTCACCGAGCGCGCGTACGAGAACCCAAAATTTGTCGAAGACCTGGTGCGCGACATCGCGCTGGAGCTCGATGCCGACGCGCGCATCGGCGCCTTCACGGTCGAATCGGAAAACTTCGAATCGATCCACAACCACTCAGCCTACGCCTTGATCGAACGCGACAAGCGCGCGGCTTAACGAAAAAGTCACGGGGACGCAAGAAGGGCGCTGGATACCCCCCCTCCTCCCGCTTCTGGCCTCCTTGTCCCCGTGACTTCCCGCTTTTGCCGCCATCCATTCTCCGGCAAACCACGTAACAGCTGATACCCCAGCAGGCGCCACCCCAAACTGCAAACGTCATGAACATCGCAATCATCGGCAGTGGTATTTCCGGCCTTTCCTGCGCGCTGCGGCTCGCCCAACAGGGCCGGCACCAGGTCACGCTGATTGAATCGGGCACGTATCTGGGCGGCCATACCAACACCCTCGACGTGACGGTGGACGGCATCACCGACGCGGTCGATACCGGATTCCTGGTGTTCAACGAGCGTACCTATCCGAACCTGATCGCACTGTTTGAAGAACTGGCGGTGCCAACCGCGAAGAGCGAGATGTCGTTTTCGGTGAGTCTGGGCGGCGAGGTGGAGTGGGCCGGCACCAGCCTTGCCAGCGTATTCGCGCAAAAATCCAACCTGGTGCGGCCGCGCTTTCTGGCCATGCTGCGCGACATCCTGCGCTTCAACCGCGCCGCCACTGCCGCAGTGGCTGATGGCGCGGCTGCCGACATCCCGCTGGGCGAATACCTCAACCGCCACCACTACAGCGCGTCGTTTCGCGACTGGTATCTGTTGCCGATGGCCGGTGCCATCTGGTCCTGTCCGACCGCCACCATGCTCGCCTATCCCTTCGCCACGTTTGCACGCTTCTGCCACAACCATGGCTTGTTGCAAGTCGCGAACCGGCCCCAGTGGTTCACCGTGGCCGGTGGCGCGCGCCAGTACGTGCAGCGCATCCACGAGCAGCTGAGCCGGCATGGGGCAAGCATTCGCATCAACAGCTCCGTACAACGGGTGCGGCGCCCCCCCCTTGGCGCACTGATCGATATCGAAACGAACGGCAGCAGGCACACCGAGCGCTTTGACCAGGTGGTGCTGGCCTGCCATTCCGACCAGTCACTCGCGCTGCTTGCCGATGCGTCTGAAGACGAACGCCAGATCCTCAGTGCCGTCCGTTACCAACCCAATTCGGCCTGGTTGCATACGGACACCTCACAGCTGCCACAGCGCCGCGCAACCTGGGCGGCATGGAACTATCTCACCTCCGGCCCGGACACCCTCGGCCCGCGCGAAGTGGCCGTGACGTACCTGCTGAACCTGCTGCAGCCCCTGCCCTTCACCACACCGGTGATGGTGACGCTCAATCCGCTGGCGCCGCCCGCACCGCAGCATGTGATCCGCCAGATCGAATATGCCCACCCCGTTTTTGACCAGGCTGCGATTGCGGCGCAGCAACGCCTGCCCTCCCTGCAAGGTACACAACGCACCTGGTTTGCCGGGGCATGGACCGGCTATGGCTTCCACGAAGACGGGCTCAAGTCGGGCCTGGCGGTGGCGGCCGCGCTCAATCATCTTGGCGACACAGCGCAGGCCGCCGCGCCGGCGCTGCTGCGCATCGCCGCGTAGACCATCTGCGAATGAAGGCGTGGCTCCATACCGGGCAGGTGCTGCACCGCCGCGTCAAGCCGGTGCAGCACAGCTTTCGCTATGCTGTGTTCTTCCTGCGCTTTCCGCTGCACCGCGTGACTGAACTTGAGACCACGCTGTTTTCGGTCAATCGCTTCAATCTGTTGTCCTTTCACTTTGCCGACCATGGCGATGGCGGCGATCCGCTGGCGTGGGCGCAAAGGCTCCTCACCGAAGGCCGCATTTCTGACGCCGACGGCGAGATCGTGCTGCAAGCCTTCCCGCGCGTGCTGGGCTATGTCTTCAACCCGGTCAGCTTCTGGTTCTGCCATCGCAAAGACGGCAGCCTGCGTGCGGTGATCGCCGAGGTCAACAACACGTTTGGCGAGCGCCATTGCTACCTGCTGCAGGGGGGCACCGCGGGAACGGCATCCTCGCCGCATGAAGATACGGTGTTTGCAACGTCGCGCATTCGCAACGGCGAGCTCCTGACGGCGAACAAGGTATTCCACGTCTCCCCCTTCTGCGCCATTGAAGGCGGCTATCAATTCCGCTTTCTGCAAAGCGCAGCCGGCGTTGTCGCCCGCATCGACTACCACGACAATGCCGGCGCGCTGCTGTTGACCAGCGTCAGCGGCCAGCCCCGGCCTTTCACGTCGGCCGCACTCCTGGGCGTGTTTTTGACCCATCCCCTGATGACCCTCGGCGTCGTCGCCCGCATTCACTGGCAGGCACTGCGCCTGTGGAGCAAGCGCGTCCCGTTCTACCGCAAACCGGCTCCGCCGGCCGATTTCGTTACCCGCTCGACCTGACCCTGCGATGAATACCCGTACCTTCTTCTCCACATCAAGCGCCTTGAATTTGCCGACCGTATCGGTCCGCCCTCCGGCGGCGGTGCGCGCCATCTTCCGCTTCCTGGCGCAACTGGAAGGCGGCGCCCTCACCGTCGCCGGTCCGGGTGGCTTCGTGCAGACGTTTGGCCACACCCATCCTGCTGCGTTGCATGTCCACATCACCCTCAACGACTGGGACGTGCTCAAACGCTGCCTGTCGAGCGGCGACATCGGCTTTGCCGAAACCTACATGGAAGGCCGCTGGTCGTGCGACAACCTCGCCGGCCTGATCGAACTGTTTTGCCGCAACCGCGCTGCCATGGAGAATGCCATCTACGGTTCGTGGCTGGGCAGCTTCCTTTATCGCGTCCGGCACCTCTTCAACAGCAACACACGCAAGCAAGCGAAGAAAAATATCGAAGCCCACTACGACCTGGGCAACGACTTTTACCGCCTCTGGCTCGACCCCTCGATGACCTACTCAAGTGCCCTCTTCACCGAAGGGTTCGGTCAGGACCTGACGGCAGCACAGCACGAGAAGATTCGCCGCGCCCTGCGCGCCCTCGGCACCAAACCCGGAGAACGCCTGCTCGAGATCGGCTGCGGTTGGGGTGGCCTGGCGGAAATCGCGATTCGCGAATTCGGCCTGCATGTCACCGGCCTCACGCTCTCCGCGGAACAGCTGGCTTACGCCAATGAGCGCCTGGCGCGCGCTGGCTTGAGCGAAGGGGCCCATCTGCAGCTGACCGACTATCGTGACCTCACCGGCCAGTTCGACCACATTGTCTCGATCGAGATGTTCGAGGCGGTCGGCGAACAATACTGGGACACCTACTTCGCCGCCGTCAAACGCAACCTCAAACCCGGTGGCCGGGCGGTGGTGCAATCGATCACCATCGACGAAGCCCTGTTCCCGCGCTACCGCAAGAGCACCGACTTCATCCAGCAATACATCTTCCCGGGCGGCATGCTGCCTTCGCCCACCGAGTTTCGTGCACGTGCGGCCAAGGCCGGCCTCGATGCGCAGGAAGGATTGCGTTTTGGCCGCGACTATGCCGAAACCCTGAAGTGCTGGCGTGCTTCGTTCATGGCGGTGCTGCCGGAAGTGGCGAGCCAGGGCTTCGATACGCGCTTTGTGCGCCTGTGGGAGTTTTATCTTGCATACTGCGAAGGTGCCTTCAACGGTGGCTCCACCGATGTGATCCAGTTTGACCTGACGCATCCCTGATTCGGAACCGCACCAGTCTCTTGAAACCCTTGTCCACCAACGCTTTGCGCCGATTCCCCTTGATGCCCTGGTCAGTCCGACGGGCCCGGATGGCTTTTGCCCTGCTCACGGCGGCCTGCATGTGCCTGGCCACTGTAGTGGCGCAGGCGCGCGACGCCGGGCCGCACATCCGCGCCGCCGTACCGGATGCCGCCATGGTGGGAAGCGGGCGCTTCACCTGGTTCGGTTTCCACGTGTATGACGGCGCATTGTTTGCCCCTGCCGGCAAGTACCAGGCACCGCGGCCGTTTGCACTCGAGCTCACGTATGCGCGCGCGCTCAAGGGCGCCGACATCGCCCGCCGCAGCATCGACGAGATCGCCAAGCTCAACATCGGCACCGAGGCGGAGCATGCACAGTGGCTGCCAGTCTTGACCAACCTGTTCCCGGACGTGCGCGAGAACGATCGCCTGACCGGCGTGGCGCGCGGTGAGAGCGCTGATTTCTTCTTCAACGGCAAGCCGGTCGGCGCGATCAATGAACCGAAGCTGTCACGGGCCTTCTTTTCGATCTGGCTCGACGAGCGCACCAGCGCCCCGGGATTTCGCAAAAAGCTGCTCGGCATCGAGCCGTGAACACTGGTACGCTTTCCGCCATCAGCGGCGCCACCGACGGGGCCGCGGACGGAGCCACCACGCCCACCGGCGCAGGAGCGCCGGTGCCTCACCTGGGCCGCGCCGAGATGGCCGGATATGGCGCCCTCGGCCTGCCGCTGGCGTTCGCCGCCCTGCCGCTGTATGTCTATGCGCCGAAGTTCTATGCCGAACTGGGACTCTCGCTGGCCCTCTCCGGCGCGGTACTGCTGGCCGCCCGCATTGCCGATGCCTTTATTGATCCCTGGTTGGGTGCCTGGTCGGATCGGGTGCGCGCCCGCAAGCGCTTCATCGCGGCCTTTCTGTTGCCACTGGCACTGGGCATGTTTGCGCTATTCCACCCACCGGTGACGGGCAGCGGACCGCTCACGCTCTGGCTGTGCGCCTGCCTGGGCGTGGTGTACCTAGGTTTCTCCGGCGCCAACATCGCCTATCAGGCCTGGGGCGCACGCATCGGCCCGCCGCAGCAGCGCACGGCGATCACCGCCTGGCGCGAAGGGTTGGGCCTGGCCGGCGTGGTCATCGCGTCCCTTTTGCCACAGTGGTTCGCACCCACCATCGAAGCCGGCTTGCCGCAATCGAGCATCGCTTTCCTCGGTATCCTCCTCGTTTGCGCCGCCCTGACCTTCCGCTTCGCGCCGCCCGGAGAAATTGCCAGGAATGGCTCCCAGAGCCATTCTTCTGCCGAATCAAGGATCGCTGTTCGCAGCGTGCTGGCAAGCCGGCGGTTCCGCGTGCTGCTGGGTGTGTTTGCATTGAACGGGATTGCTTCGGCGATTCCCGCCACTTTGTTCCTGTTTTTCGTCGCCGACGTCTTGCAGGCCCCGCGCGCGGCCGGGCCGTTTCTGGCGGTGTATTTCCTCGCCGCCGCACTGGCGATGCCCCTGTGGGTGCGCGTTGCGGCCCGGATGGGCAAACCGGGGGCGTGGCTGGCCGCCATGCTGCTGGCCATCGGCGCATTCGTCTGGGCGTTTTTCCTTGGTGCCGGCGACACCACTGCGTTTGCCATCATCTGCATCGCGTCCGGCGTGGCGCTCGGCGCCGACCTGGCGGTGCCTCCCGCGCTGTTGGCCGACGTCATCGAAGCGGACGGCGCGCATGGCGGCGAGGGGGCCTACTTCGGCATCTGGAACCTCATCACCAAGCTCAACCTGGCACTGGCTGCCGGGCTCACCTTGCCGGCGCTGGCCTGGGCCGGCTATACCTCGGGAGCGATGGCGCCCGCCGCACTGGGTGCCCTGGCGGTGGCTTACTGCCTGGCCCCGTGCCTGCTCAAGCTGGCAGCGGCAGGCCTCCTCACACGCTTTCGCCCTTCTGCCTGAATCCAACGTACCCCATCTGACCCCCTTCCACCGATCACTCCAGAAAGTCCAACCATGTTGAACCTTGTTCGCAATCCCTTGCGCCTCCTTGCCTTGGCGACAATCGCGCTGATCGTCACGATGACCGCCGGTTGTTCCAGCGTGCCGGTTGACACCTACAAGGCCGAAAAGCCGGTACTGGAACTCGACAAGTATTTCAACGGCACGCTCGATGCGTGGGGCATGTTCCAGGATCGCTCCGGCAAAGTGATCAAGCGCTTCACCGTGGTGATGCGCGGTACCTGGGTCGGTGATACCGGCACGCTCGATGAAGACTTCACCTACTCCGACGGTACCAAGGAAAAGCGCATCTGGACCATCAAGAAACTGCCGGGAGGACGTTACACCGGTACCGCAGCAGATGTCGCCGGCGAGTCCGCCGGCAGCGCCGTCGGCAACGCGCTCAACTGGAAGTATGTGCTCAAGCTGCCGTTGGACGGTAAAGTGGTGGAAGTCGATTTCGACGACTGGATGTTTCTGATCGACGACAAGGTCATGCTCAATCGCGCCGAAATGAGCAAGTTCGGCTTCAAGCTGGGCGAAGTGACCCTGTCGTTCACCAAACGCAACTAAAAGCCTCACATGCCGCTGAACCTGCCCATCCGCGATTGGCGCGGCAAGCGCGTCTGGATCATCGGTGCCTCCTCCGGCATCGGCGCGGCACTGGCACGCAAGCTCGCGGCCAGCGGCGCGCGCCTGGCGTTGTCAGCCCGCTCGGCCGACAAGCTGGCCGCGCTGGCGGCAGATTGCAAGGATGCGCTGGTGCTGCCGCTGGATGTGCGCGACGCGCCCGCGCTCGCCGCTGCGCATCAGTCCATCCGCGCCAGTTGGGGCGCGATCGATGTAGCGATTCTCAATGCCGGTACCTACGCACCGATGCGCGCCGACCAGTTCGACCTGGCGCACATGGACGAGCATTTCGCGGTCAACTTCCACGGTGTCACCAACAGCCTGGCCGCCTTGCTGCCCGATTTCGTGGCGCGCGCGGGTGAGCATCCAGTGATCGCCGTCGTCTCCAGCGTGGCCGGTTTCGCCGGCCTGCCGAAATCACTGGCGTACGGGCCTTCCAAGGCGGCGTTGATCAACCTGGCGGAAACGCTATACCTGGATCTGGCGCCGCTGGGTATCGGCATCACGCTGATCAATCCGGGCTTTGTCGACACGCCGCTGACCAAGCAGAACGATTTCAAGATGCCGGCCCTCATCAGTGCGGATGAAGCCGCCATCGAAATCGTTGCCGGCTTTGCGCGCGGCGAGTTCGAAATTCATTTCCCGAAACGCTTCACCCGCACCATGAAGGCCCTGCGCCTCTTGCCCTACGCCGCCTACTTTGCCGCGGTTCGCAAATCCACCGGGCTATGATCGGGACACCATGAGCACCACACCCGCCGCCGCACCTGGCCCCGAACCTGCGCCCACGCCCCGGCCCGAAACTTCACCACGTTTAACGAAGGTGATCACGTTCTTCGAGACGATCACGCTGGCGAGCGTGGCCAATCTCGGCCAGCACTACACCGAGTACGCCTGGTTCAAGGATCCGTTCAATAAAGTCACCGGCCATGCGCCGATGCGGCGCATCTTCGAGCACATGTTCGACCAAGTACATGAGCCGCGCTTCGTGATCCTCGACGCGGTCGAACAGGGCGAGGCGGCGTTCCTCACCTGGGAGTTCCACTTTCGCATGAAGCGCTTCGATACCGTGACGGTGCAGGTGGTGCGCGGCGCTTCACACCTGCGCTTTGCCGACGACGACCGCATCGACTATCACCGCGACTACTGGGACGCCGCCGAAGAACTCTACGAGAAGCTGCCGCTGGTGGGCAGCCTGATGCGCTTCCTCAAGCGGCAGGCCGGCTAGCGCGCTTCACCATCGGCCGCAGAAGCGGGCCGCAAACCCTTGTGCACCAACGGTCTGCGGTGTATTGCCCAGCCCGGCCTTGAGCGCTATCCCTACTTCTTGGCCGGCTCTTCCGCCTTGCGCGGTGCCACCGGAATGTATTCAAACACCTTGACCACCTGCTTGACGCCACTGGAGCGCGCCGCCACCTGGGCGCCGCGCTCGCCTTCTTCGCGTGTGACCAGGCCCATCAGATAAACCACGCCGGCTTCGGTCACTACCTTGAAGGCGTTGGCAAGTAGGGCCGGGTCATCGACCATGTTGCCTTTGACCTTGCCGGTCAGGATCGCATCATTGGTGCGCGCCGTCAGCGATGACGCACCAGCCACCTGCAATTCATTGACGATCGAGAGGACGTTCTCGACGCCGCCCACAATTTTCTCGGCCTCGGCCTTGGCCGCGGCATCCGGCACCTCACCGGTCAGCAGCACCTTGCGGTTGAAGCTGGTGACATTGATGTGGCTGCGCCCGCCCAGCTTCTCTCCCAGCCGGCCCTCGGCCTTGACATAGATTGCCCGGTCTTCGGTCTGCGCGCCGAGGGTGCGGCGATCGTCGACCGCCAGGGCTCCAGCGGCGATGCCGCCGGCGATCACGGGTACGCAAGCTTGCAACAGCGGGGCCACCATCACGACGGCCAGCAGTACGGGTGCGAATTTCATCAGTCTTCTCCCATCAACGAACAATCGATGCCATCGCACATGCAATGGATGGCGAGCAAGTGCACTTCCTGGATCCGCGCAGTCCGGTCGGCCGGCACCCTGATTTCGACATCGCCTTCGCCCAGCAGTTTCGCGATCTTGCCGCCGTCCTTGCCGGTCAGCGCCACCACGCGCATTTCGCGGGCATGGGCGGTTTCGATGGCGGCGAGCACATTGCCGGAGTTGCCGCTGGTGGAAATGGCGAGCAGCACATCGCCCGGCTGGCCCAGTGCCTCGACCTGCTTGACGAAGACCTGGCTGTAATCGTAGTCGTTGGCAATCGCCGTCAGGATCGACGAATCGGTGGTCAGCGCAATCGCCGCCAGACCGGGCCGCTCACGTTCGAAGCGCCCCACCAGTTCGGCGGCGAAATGCTGCGCGTCCCCGGCCGAACCACCGTTGCCGCATGCCAGGATCTTGCCGCCGTTCATAAGCGCATTGACCATCGCCTGGGCACCATCGGCAATCGCCCCGTCAATCTGGTTGATCGCCGCCTGCTTGGTTTCGATGCTGGCCTGAAAATGCTCGCGCACACGGGCACGCAAATCCATGGATTGCCTTCGGGTGATGGGATGCCGCGATTATAGCCGCCGCCCCCTGCCAACAACCTGAAACGAGCTTGTTTCAGAGTGTAAAAGCCGCCTTCACCCACTCTACCGATGCAGCGTCGAGTGCAGACATGAGCACACAATCAAACCGGCACGGCGCCTCCGGCCGGCGCATCAGGTAATGCATGGCGGCCGCGACAATACGGCGCTGTTTGCGGGCATCGATGCTCTCGGCGGCGCTGGCAAAGGCGCCTTGGCCACGCAGGCGCACTTCAACAAACACCAGGCTTGCGCCATCGCGCATGATGAGATCCACCTCACCCATGCGGCAGCGGTAGTTGCGTGCCAGCAGTTTCAGGCCATGGCGCTCCAGATGCTCCAGCGCCAGCTGCTCGGCAGCGTCACCCCGGTCCTTTGTAGTGCGCGCCGTGGTGCGCGATGTACTGCCCGTGGTACCACGCTTTGCACCGGGCCTGGCGCTGCCGGCGGGCAAGCCCGTCACCTGACGATGACCGCGTCGCCGTCGCGGAATTCCACCTCGGTGAGGGTGCGGGCAATCAGCCCGTCCTGCACCTTGAGCTTGCCGGTCGCGCCTTCCAGCTCGAACGCTGCGTGGCCCTGCGAGAGCATCAGCGCCACGCGCCAGGCGTCCACGCCCAACGCATAGAGGCGCTCCAACTCGGCCGAGAGCGGGGCCACCGGCCGCGCCACCGCATTTGGCTCGGCGGCACGGTGCAACCATGGCATATCCATGAAGCGCACGCCGTTCAGGTCATGCTCCTTCTGGGCATCATCCTTTGGCGCACCGGTGAACACCTGTGCGGTGGCGATCAGATTCGCGTTGCGCCCGAGGTGCGGACGCAGCAGGCGCGCCGTCTGGGCGTCGACGGCGAGGAACACCACATCCGCCTTGGCACGTTCCACTTCCTGGCGCACACGCGCCAAGTTGCCCGCATACTCGACCGTATTGCCCACCCGCCCGCCCTGTTTGACCCAGGTCTCGGTGAAGGCTGCTGCCGCCCGCTTGTGCAGGGCGGAGCTGCCGCTCACCACCACGGTGTTGCGCGCCTCGTTGCGCCAGGCAGCCTGTGCCGCGCCCTGCGCCTCGAATTCAATGTTCAGAGTGAGCGCGCGCATCCCTGCCGGCAGCCGCGGCACCGTTAGCGGTGCATCGGCCGCCATTTCGGGCAGGTTCAGCACCAGTGTGGGCACCGGCATCGCTTCGGCCATCAGCGCCGCCACTTCGACGCGCGTAAGCGGCCCCACCACGGCCAGAGCGTTGGCTGCCGCATCGCGATAGGCTGCCAGGAGCTGCGCCGCAGTGCCATCGGTCTCGATCAGGCGTACCGCAGGTTTGTCCTGGCCGGCTTCGCGCGCAGCCATGAAGCCGGCGCGCGTGGCCTCCGCCGCACGCGCCAGCGCTGTCATGCGCAACGGCAGGATCAGTGCGATGCCGGCGCGCACAATGGGTGCAGCGGCGGGTGCAGCGGCGGGCACCGGGGCGGGATCCGCCGCTGCGGGCGCGTTCGCCAGCACGGGTGCCGGCGTCACATCCTTCACGGTGTCGCTTGCCGCCACCTGCTGGGCCAAGCACAATGCGGGAAGCGCCGTGAACACCAGAGCGGCAATGGCGTTGCGCCAGGCGCGCATCACGCTTCCTTCACTCCGATTGCCCCACCCACTTTGCACACGATGGCCGATCAAGCAAACTCCCCGTCAGGGAAAAAAACCGGGCAAGAAACAGAACCACAGACAGCGCGCGATGCGCAGCAGACTCTGGCCGCCGGATTATATGTGGTGGCCACTCCACTCGGAAACCTTGAAGACATCACCTTGCGCGCACTGGCAGTGCTGCGCGGCGCTGCCCTCATCGCCGCCGAAGACACGCGCACCTCCGCCACCCTGTTGCGGCACTACGGCGTGAGTGCACCCACGCTGGCCGCGCACGAGCACAACGAGCACGAGGCCGCCACGCGCATCATCGCGGCACTCACCACCGGGCATGCGGTGGCGCTGATCAGCGATGCCGGCACCCCCGCCGTCTCGGACCCCGGTGCGCGCATCGTGCGCGCCGTGCGCGCGGCCGGCTTTCCCGTCATCCCCGTGCCGGGCCCGAACGCTGCGATAGCGGCGCTGTCGGTTTCCGGCTTGGACGGGCCATTCCATTTCGCCGGATTCCTCGCACCCAAAAGCGACGCGCGGCGCAAGCAGCTTGCAGCCTTGAAGCCGCTCGCCGCCACGCTGGTGATGTATGAAGCACCGCATCGCATCCTCGATCTGGCGGCAGACCTGGCGCTGGAATTGGAACCGGCCCGCGAAGTCATCATCGCGCGCGAGTTGACCAAGCGCTTCGAAACCCTGCATGCCTGCCGCATTGACAAATTGGCAGAGTGGCTCAGCGCCGACGCCAACCAGCAGCGCGGTGAGTTTGTGGTGCTGGTAGAGGGCGCTCCGCAAGCCACCGGCATGGACGCCGAGGCGCTGCGCGTGCTCGACCTGCTCCTGGCCGAGATGCCGGTGAAGTCTGCCGCAACACTGGCCGCAAAAATCACCGGGCAATCGAAGAACGACCTTTACGCGGCCGCCCTTGAGCGCAAGCAGCGCCCGTAATGCGGCTTACCGTAATGTGGCTTACCGTAATGCGTCTTACTTCAGCACGAACACCGGCTTTAACTGCAGGCTCTCACGGATCCGTTCGGCAATCTTGTTGGCCTCATCGCGGCTCCTGTAGGGGCCGATCTGTACCCGGCTCACCGCGCCACCGGGCACCACAAAGATGGTGTCGGTCAGCCAGGCCAGTTCACGGCTGACGTGCGCCTTGAAACTCTCGGCATTGTCGCGCGCGCCGAACGCGCCGATCTGCAGATACACCCCGTCCGGCTGGGTTGCGGTGGGCAGGGTCGTGATGGCCGGCTCAGCCACGACGGGTGCCGCCGCTGCGGCTGGCGTGACGGCAGGCTTGGGCGCAGGCTTCTGCGCCGGTGCATTGTTGCCCACCACCACAGGCGGTGGTTCAGCGGGCCCATCGCCAGAAGCGTTGGTGGGAGCGCTTCTCCCGGCAGTCGCGGAACCGGCGGAGGCGACCAGCGGCGGCCGGTCACCTTCCCGCAGACGCACCACATCAACCAGCGTGCTGCCCTGGTTGATGTAATCGAGCTTCAAGGCTGCGGTGTACGAAAGATCGATGATGCGATCCGAGTGGAACGGCCCGCGGTCATTCACCCGCACCACCACGCTCCGGCCATTGGCCACGTTGGTCACGCGCACATAGCTGGGGATCGGCAGCGTCGGATGGGCTGCCGTCATCGCGTACATGTCGTACGGCTCGCCGGATGAGGTTTTCTGGCCGTGGAATTTGCGCCCGTACCAGGAACCGACGCCACGCTGCATGAAGGGCCGGTTGTCGATAAAGGGCTGGTAGGTCTTGCCGAACACAACGTAATTGCGGTTGGTGGCCGAGCGCAGCGGCGGCTCATCACGTGGCACCGCATCGGGGGTGAGCTCCAGGTTCGGCGGCGCATTGTCACCGGGGCCATCGTCCTGGTAATAGCCGCCACCACGCCGCTGCACCACCGGCGGCGGCACCGGTGCGGGTGCGCGCGAAACCTGCGGCTGCGGAATTGGCGAGCTTGAGGGCGAGGTCGACGCAGACGGCGTGCGCTGTGGCGCCGGATCGCTGCTGCCACCAAACGGATTGAGCGCGCCGCAGCCGGTGGCAAGCAAGGCCACCAGTGCGAGACTGCCGCGCCGGCACTGGCGCAACGCTTGGTTCAAGTGTTTGCCCGCTTGGTCGCGCATGGTCAGAATTTGAAGCCGCGGTGCAAGGCCACCACCCCGGCGCTGAGATTGAAGAAATCGACCTTGTCGAACCCGGCCCCTTCCATCATCGCCTTCAATGTCTCCTGATCCGGGTGCATGCGGATCGATTCGGCGAGGTACCGATAGCTCGCATCATCATCGGCGATCTTCTTGCCCAACCATGGCAAGAGGTTGAATGAGTACAGGTCGTAGGGCTGCTTGAGCGGCGCCCATACCTTGGAAAACTCCAGGACCAGAAGCCGCCCGCCCGGACGCACCACGCGCCGCATTTCGGCCAGGGCGCGATCCTTGTGGGTCATGTTGCGCAGCCCGAACGCCACCGAAACGATGTCGAAATGATCATCCGGAAACGGCAGCTTCTCGGCATCGCACTGCAGCGCCGGCCCGTCAAACCCCGCATCGATCAGCCGATCGCGGCCGACGCCGAGCATGTCGCGATTGATGTCGGTCAGCCACACCGAGCCACCGTCAGATTTGCCAACGCCGACGCGGCGCGAAAACTCCAGTGCCAGGTCACCCGTGCCGCCGGCAACGTCCAGCACGCGCATGCCGTGGCGCACGCCCGATTGGCCGATGGTAAATGCTTTCCAGACGCGATGCAGGCCAAGCGACATGACATCGTTCATCACATCGTACTTGCGTGCCACCGAGGCAAACACTTCGCGCACGCGCGCAGCCTTCTCCTCTTCGCGAACGGTCTGAAAGCCGAAGTGGGTGTCGCTCACGAAAATTGCCGGCTTACAGCTTGTAGGTGGTTCCCAGGCCTGCGCCCGGAGGCTTTGCCGGAGCCAACTCGGGCTTGGCCGCCGACGCTGCACCGGCTGGATCACGCGAGCCGCCGGCGGCCGCCAGGCGCTTCAAGTAGTCCGCCCACAGCGCTTCCTGGTTTTGGCCCAGCTCGTACAGGTAATCCCAGGAGTAGATGCCGGTGGCGTGGCCATCCGAAAAAGTCGGCTGGATCGCGTAGTTGCCTACCGGCTCGACATGATCGATGGCGATATCGCGTTTGCCGAGCTGCAAGGTCTCCTGGCCCGGCCCATGGCCGCGTACCTCTGCCGAAGGGCTTTGCACGCGCAGGAATTCGAAAGTGAATTCGAAACGCTGGCCATCATCAAACGCCACCTCGAAGCGGCGGGTCTGCTGGTGCAGCTTGATTTCAGTCGGGAGGGGGGAGTCTTTGGTAAGGCCGGCCATGATGGGAAGCGATTGTATCGGGTTCCATCCCAGTCACCCCGGTTACCCCCGCCCCCGCGCCAGCCTCGCACCCGTACGCTGATTCGCAGCGCCCGCTTCCGTGTGCTTCAGCCCGCCGGACGCATCTCGATCATCTCGTAATCGGCGCCGCGCCGCTTGAGCGTGACAAACAACCACTTGCCGACCTTGTCGTCTTCCTTCATCTCGACGATCCGATTCGGTTTGAACCAGCCAGCCGGCGTGAACAGCTGGTGCACCCCCTGCGGTGCGCGCAAGTGGAAGCAAGCCACCCAGGCCTTGGCGCCGGCCGCGTTAACCCCCGTCAGGCGCACAGCTGCCGGGTGCGGTGCCGCCGCCAACAGTTCGAGACCAGCCTCCAGCTCGGTCGTGCCGGCCTCGGCAATCCAGCGCGCTTCCGCCAGGCGCAGCGGTTCATCCCGGCCCGGCGCCGCCTTCAAGGCCAGCAGCAGGCCCGGCTTGTAGCGGCCCACCCCGGCCACACGCCGCAGGCGGGTACCGGTTTCACTCACATCGAGCACCTGCCACTCTTCGATGTCACGGCACGCCGCGCGCATCAGGTGTTCGCGGCGGGCATGGCCGGCCCCCTGGAAGATGAACATTTCGTCGGCACGGCGCCGGCTGCTCATGTCCGTTTCCTCGTTGGCGAGGAAAGGCTCTCCGGAGAACAGGCAGTACATGGTGTCGAAAGTGCCATTGCCGTTGCTGCCATAGGCCACTTCCATCTTGTGGTGGGTACTGCCGACCACGGGCGGCGAGGTGCGGTCATGGCGCCGCCCGAACTTCTCCTCGCACCAAGCACCGTGCAGGCGCATCAGCAAGGCGGACGTTCCGCTGTGGGTGAAGGATGGCGGCAAGCCCGCTTCACTGCAATGCTGCCCCAGGCCCAGCATGTGGACGCGCTTGCGCAGGCTGCGCGAAAGCGCCGTCACATCGGCAAAATGGATCGCCCCGCCTACATGGATGATGCGAATGCGCTGCTTGGCCGGGTCTACCGCCGGCGGCAGGTCGGCACGGGTGAGGGCGCGTGTGAGCCCGGCCGGCAGCCAGGTCACCAGCACCTTGGCCTCCCAGAGGGCCGCCAGGTCGTAGGCGCATTCGCGCTCGCGCCCCGATGCCGTGCCGCCGATCAGCCCGTACAGCAGCATGCGGCCATGGATCGATGCCACGCTGACAAACCGTTTGGGGTGCAGACTGTCCGGTACCGGCGTGGCGAGGACACCGTGCTCACGCGCCAGATCGGCATAGCGCACCAGAGCCGCTTCAGCCGTGCCATCCGGCACCTGGCCGGCGCGCGAGGCCGCCCTCAATCGTTCACAGGCCAGATCCGCCGCCCGTGCCAGGCACAGCGCCAGGCGCGGCCGCAAGTTCGGTGCCCGCCCGAGCGCTGCCAGGGCACATTCCCAATACGCCTCTTCGGCCCGGTGCCACAGTGACAAGGCATGGATGTAGGCGCCGCGCTCGGCCTCGCCCAGCGGCAGCGATTTGCCGGTGTAGCGCTGCGCATACTGCGTTTCGACCTCGACGCGCTGCGCCCGCACCGTCTCGAGGATTTCCAGCCGCGTGTGCGGCTCCAGACTGTTCTCTTCAAACTCGGCAATCAGGGTTTCAAGCGCATGGTGGGCGGCGCGCGCATCGGTCAGGGGCAGGCTGCGAATCCAGTCCTTGGCGTCGCGTGCGCTGGCCACACCGGGACGCTGGTGGAGCAGGAATTGGCTGTGCAACATGGCGAGTCTCCTTGGCGAGAACTGCCACCGGCAGGTGCCGGTGGCGGCCTCATGACAAAAGCATAAAAATGGATGACGATGGCATACTACCGCCAAGCCCCGGCAGTGGCAAGGTGCGATTCGAAAAGCTTTGTAACGAGCGTGAACTAGTTCACGCAAATCCGTTGCGGGCGGTGACACATGCGAAAAAACGCGGCTTTTCTCGACATTCCGGGGCGCGAACCGGGGTGCGTTGGGGCGTGCATGCCGGGAAGCATGCAGCGGCCGTCCAGGGACAGTGCGAGGAAAGGCGGGACCGGCGGCGCCCGCCCGCGTTCAGACGAAGGTGAGCGATTGGGTGGCATCGCCACCCGGGCCGAACTTTGAGGGGTTCAGGCCCTTGGCCATCAACAGGCCAATGAAATCGGCACTTTCAAGGCTGCGAAACTTGAACAGCACCGCACGCCCCTTGCCCAGGCGCAGGCGCACGCCGTCCTTGTACAGGTTGATCTCTTCGGGTTTGTCGTAGGTGAAGGCAGTCATTTTGGTCTGCCCCTTCATGATCAGGCGCAGGCTGGTCATGATCAGGTGCCCTTCGTCCATCGGTGTGGCACCTTTGAGCGGCACCATCGACGTACCAACGCTGCCGGGCTGGTAAATCATGTTGGGCATCAGCTTCAAACCCGCGCCGACGGTACCGCCAACATCCTCGCCCTCAAGCAGAATGGTAATTTCACCCCAGTGCGCAACCTCGCCTTCGGCCAGCTTCAAGCCACGCATCAGCACGTTGGCCGGCGAAATCTCCGGGAATTTTCCGGCACGCATGTCGGTCAGCATGCGCAGGCGCCCCAGCTCCACCTTGGTCTGCGCAACCTGCTGGTCCTTCAGGCCCAGGAAGGCCTGAATCCGCTGCAGTTCCTTCTCTTCCGCGTCGGTGAGCTTGCCGTGCGCCATCATGGCGTCCGCGGCCGTCTGGTACTGCTCGCGCCGCACCATGGTGAAATCCTGCGCCGCCGCGCCCACGTCCAGCTGGTTCTTCAGTTTTTCGAGATGCTTGACCTTCTCCGGCGTGAGTTTGCCGTCGGCAACCGCCTTCTTCACCTCGTCACGATAGGCAACCTTGTTGGCATCTTCTTTCTTGCCAAACAGCATGTCTTTCAAACCCATGGCATCCTCCCTTGCAGATTCCGGAACTCGGCGTAGCGCGCCTGACCGCAGCGCCCCCACATTCTACGGGCTCAAACGGAAATCGTCACAAGGTACATGGAAACCTTCAGGCAGCGCCGCCGTAGGTACAGCGCTCGAATTCACTGCCTCGCTCCAGCAAGTCGACCAGTGTAATCCTCCACGGGCGGTCTGCATACACTTCGAGCACCTTGCCCGGCTTGAACCAGCCGGATGGCATGATCACCGAATCGGGCGCCTGCACCGCTTCCACCGCCGGCGTCATGAAGCCCTGGTGCCACGGCTCCTTGGCCGCATTGATGCCGGTCTGCTTCAATGCCACCGGCATCGGCGTGCCCGGAATCGCGCGCACGCCGGCCATGATCGAGTCGTCCGTCAGCCATTGCACCCAGAGCACGCTGCCCATCACAAAGCCCTTGCTGCCGTCGGCGCGCACTGCCAGCAGCGTGCCGGGCGCAATCAGCGCCCCGCGCACGCCCTTGGCGCGCGTAATCCTGAGGCCGGCGGCGCTCTCGTCGCGAAGCTGCCATTGCTCCAGCGCCAGGCCATGGATCTGGCTGTGGTCATCCTCATCGCGGGTGGCGAGGCGGCCAAAGGTGGCAATCTCCAGGCGCTGCTTGGCGCTCATCTCCCTGACCTCCCCCGGCTGCTTGAAAGGCTTGCCGCCAATGTAGTAGTGCATTGGCACCAGCCCCACCGCGACCAGCGCATTGCCCGAGGCCTGCCGCCGCACCTGCGCGCGATTGACACGGCCATCGCACCAATGCTGGTACAGGTTGATCAGCTGCTGCTCCACCGCTGGCATGGTGCAATCGTCACCCAGCCCAAGATTGGCCGGGCTCTCGCCCTTGCGCAGCATGATGACGCGGTTCTTGATCGAGAGCGAAAGCTCGCTGATGTCGATGAAGCGATGGTCCGCCCCGGGCGGCGCCTCGCCTGCCGGCGAGCCATCCTTGAGTCGATAGCCGCCACCCTGCGAGGCCAGGTTGGTCAGCACCGGCAGCTTGACCGGGTTGGCCGGCATCGACGGCGATACCGTGTTCTTTGGTGACCAGCGTTCCAGCCAGCGCAGGATCTGCGTCGACTGGCGCGCGTTCCATTCATTGTAGGAACCCAGCGTCACCAGCACCGGCTGACTGTACACGGCCATGCAGGTGGTCACCGGTGTTTCATGCAGCAAGGGGTCCTTGAGTTTTTCACCCGCCACCTCGAGCATTTCAGCCGCGCGAAAGATCTGGTGCAGCATCTGCCAATCCGCCGCACCGGCTTCCACGTTGGTGCGGGCGGCATCGATCATCATGCGCACATGGGCATCAAGCGCGCGGTGGCACACCATCGCCGCCTGGGCCTTGAGTTCACGCTCACCACCCAGCAGAGACTGCACACCGACCAGCCAAGCAGTACGGAAGGACTGCCACAACAGCAGGTTGTTGTTGCGCGCCGCCAGCTCCAGCTCCGCCAGCGGCAGGGCGCGATGGACGAACTTCTTGGCCGATTCTCCCTGCACAAAGGCCAGTTGTTCACGCATCAATTCAAGAATCTCGACCAGCACGGCGGGCTTGAGGTTGGCTCGCGCCAACGCATCGAGCTGGGAGCGCAGATGCAGCTGCGCCGTGGCCGGGTTGGTGACGGGCAACTCATCCAGCCAGACCGTGCAATCCTTCGCGGTGGCAAAGGCGGGCTTGGCGGTGGTATCGGGTGCCGGCAGGGCAAAAGTGATGGTCATGGCAGAAATAACGAGGCTTCAAGCGGGGGCGTTCATACGCAGATACGTGCAGGCGCGAAGCGGCATATCGTACTCCCAAGCCCCGCCCCATGCCGGTGACATTTCGCACAAGGCGCGAAAGAAACAGCGACAGCCCCTGCAGCCAAGACGGACAGGACGTCAGGATTTTCTCACCACAGATACAAACGGCCCAGGTCGGTGCTAGAACGGGCAACAAATAGGTACGCTAGGGTGAAAGTCGGCTATTCGGATCACCATGACTTTCCGCTCGACAGCAACTGCCGTGCTCGACGAGTAAATTTTTCTGGAAACCGAATCAATTGGTCGCGGGAAAGGGTTCGAACGTAATTGAATGCATCCGCCAGAAAAATCCAAGACGCGTACAGGCGGGGCGAGTCGATTCGCAAAGCAAAAGACCGAGGTAAACCGCATCGCTGAACCGGAGCTTCTGCGCCAAACAGGGCTCGCGCCAACGTGATGTAGCGTTCCGCCGTGGAGTCGCATCCAGCGGCTGCATACACAGTCTGGACGATTTGAAGCGAATCTGGCATTCCACGCTCCGCGCATAGTATGGTGAATTCGAGCAGCCGGTGCGCGTGCATCCTTGTCTGCAGCACATCGAGCGCGCTGCTTTGCGTGACAATGTTGAGAATCTGTGCATCTAGGGAGGGCACTGCCAATCGTGTGCCACGCCATTGAACGAGGCGCGCACCTCCGTGTAGCACGTTGTTGGGCAATATCAGAGCCCACTCTGGATTAACCACGCGCCAATGCAGTTCGATGGGCGCGCTCTCTGCCACATGAAAAAGCGGGGACATATGCTTCTGCCCAACATCCGGATACTGCAAATCAGAACGGTAGCCAGCCACTCCCATCGCGGCAGCGGCAGCCTCCATTTGCTCCGCGGGTAACCAGAGATCGAGGTCGAACATCGTCCGTTGGGCTGCAAGGTCCGGTGCCTCAATTAATCGGGCGGCGCCTTTGAGCCAGATTGGCTCCAAACCGGCGCGATCAAGTATGTCGGATACTCTCTTCACCTGTCCTGTTAGCATCCTGTTGCGTGCCGCATTGAGCAAGTAAACCTGCTGCAAGGCATCACGCGCCTCATCTGGCACCAAATGAAGCAGGTCTTTCTGTTCCAGGCAACAGAAGACGGATGGGAGAAACAGGTGTTCACTAGCGGCGGCAAACACCATGTGCCAGTCGATCGGTCGAGGCATCGCTTCCAACAGCCGCTCTCGCGACGTAAGTGGGGAAACCACTGCACAGACCCAGGTGAAGTGATCAAGGCGCCGCACTATTTTCCGCCAATTGATCGAAGTGCAGCCTCAGCCTCCGGCAGTGAAGAATATGACAGGCTCCAGGCAGGGACATTTTGCGAAAATGTGGCGACCCATGCCAATTTTGCAGCTGAAACCGGGATGCCAAGGTTCAACCCAGCCTGCATGAGTCCCGTCACGCTCTGAATCGTTGACAAGCGCCTGAGTTCGACTTTTTCAGTGCTGCGGCTTGGGCGAACATAGGTTGGGAATACCAGCGCGGCAACCGGCAGCGGAGCGATGGCGGCGGCGCTGCGATCTACGGCGAGGTAACGGACTCTCTTGGCACCATAGGCGTGTTCGGGCAGGCTCGCGAGACCGGGGTAAAGCCCTTGTAGTACCTCCAAACTACCCGCCTTCACGCTGATCGCCGTTGGAAGCGGAAGAGCACGCATGGACAGATCTATGGCTGTTGAATCGTCACCGAAGTAGGTCCAGCCCCGCGCCGCCAAAAAAGCAGCTAGCGTACTCTTGCCGTGACCTGAAGGGGCCGGCAGGGCAATCGCACCGCCACCCCAAGCCATGATCGAACCGTGCAAGCGGCACAACCAGTCCTGCTCGCCGTATGCCTGGCAGAGCAGGGTCGATCCAAGATCGACAAGGCTTTCGACAAACGATTGAAAGCGGCGGTAGCCCGATCCATGTCCGATCCAAGTGGCATCCTGTCCGACTACATAGTGGATGACTCTAGGTGGGGAAAGAGCAGCAGGCGCAGCGAATCCGGAAAACAAGGAAACTATTCGTTCTATGTGAGCCAACATGCCCGACACGACTGGTGAAGCGACAAAATAGCGAATTGTCACCGCTTGCCGGCCAAGCACATAGCTTCCCGATTCGACGAGCACGACGTCGGTCGGCGGATCAGATTCAGCCGATTGAGACTTCAACGAATCTAGTGTCGCGGCATCGCGCACCAGTCCAAACTGCTGCCATTGATCAAGAATGCTGTTGACATCAGCCTGCGCTCGCTTCAAGGAGAGACCGAACGAATCAGCCAGCGCGCCTGCTATGCTCGCGGCGTCGAGTCCTTCTTCAGCGCATCGCCACACCATGGTGGCGGTGGGATTGAGCAGATGAATGTTGCCATTCAGGCTGTGAGCCACCAAAAGATGTTCGTCCAACGAGGCCGTGCAAACCTCACTAGAAAACACTTACGCACGCAAACAAAAACACTTACACGGGCGATGCAGCAGCATTTCGCGAATACAGCAGCGCCAGCATTGCCGGTGCTACGTAGGCGCCGTAGCTACCCATCTTGCGCATGGCTTCCCTGCGCTGGATTGAAACCGCCGCATCGTCTTTAGTTACATCATCTTCCGGGCCCAACGCCCTGAGTTTATCTTCCCGGTTCATCTGCTTTCTCGCTCTCTTGACCACACATTTAATAGATTGAGGCTGCGCTGCCGCTGCCGCTGCCGTCAGAAGCTTATCATGATGCTGCCACCACGAACCGATTTTCTCATCAAGATATCGACTATCACCCCGACAAGTTGAACAGGCCGATCTACAGCAACACCCGCTCTATGCCACCACTATTGGCACGCGCCACATATTCGGGCAGCCAGTTCTCGCCCAGCGTGGCCTTCGCAATTTCGACGACGATGTAATCGGCATCGACATCCACATCGGTGCGGTAACGCGAGAGGCCCTGCAGGCACGACGGGCATGAGGTGAGAATCTTCACCTCGCCCTTGAAGCCGTCGGCACGCACTTTGTTTTCTCCCTTGCGCATTTCTTCTTCCTTGCGGTGGCGCACCTGGGTCGAAATGTCCGGCCGGGTCACGGCCAGCGTGCCCGATTCGCCGCAGCAGCGTTCATTAAGCGCGATCTTCTGGCCCATCAGCTTTTCGACCACCTCGGTCGGCTTGTAGGTCTTCATCGGCGTGTGGCAGGGGTCGTGATACATGTATCTTGTACCGCTCAACCCGTCCAGCTTCACGCCCTTCTCCAGCAAATACTCGTGAATGTCGAGCAGCCGGCAGCCAGGGAAGATTTTCTCGAATTCGTACTTCTGCAGCTGGTCCATGCAGGTGCCGCACGAGACAATCACCGTTTTGATGTCCAGATAATTGAGCGTATTGGCTACGCGGTGAAACAGCACGCGGTTGTTGGTGGTGATCTCCTGGCCCTTGTCGTGGTTGCCGCTGGCGGTTTGCGGATAGCCGCAGCACAGGTAACCGGGCGGCAGCACCGTCTGCGCGCCCACGTGGTACAGCATGGCCTGCGTGGCCAAACCCACTTGCGAGAACAGCCGCTCCGAGCCGCAGCCGGGAAAGTAGAACACCGCCTCCTGATCGTCCTGCGCAATTTTCGGGTTGCGAATGATCGGCACGATCGATTCATCTTCCACACCGAGCAACGCGCGTGCCGTTTTCTTCGGCATGCCCTTGGGCATCGGCTTGTTGATGAAGTGAATCACTTGTTCCTTCACCGGCGCACGGCCCACTGTCGCCGGCGGCCGCCGCGTCTGGATGCGTGCGAGGCGCGTGCCGCGCGCCAGGCCAAAGGCAAAGCGCTGCGCCTTGTAGCCGATGTCGATCATCGCCGTTTTCATCAGCTTGATGGTGGTCGGGCTGGTGGCGTTCAGGAATGCCATCGAGGCGGCGGCGCCGGGGTTGAATTTCTTTTGCCCCAGCTTGCGCAGCATGTTGCGCATGTTGATCGACACATCGCCAAAATCGATATCCACCGGGCAGGGCGTTTCGCACTTGTGGCACACGGTGCAATGGTCGGCCACATCGCCAAACTCTTCAAAGTGCTTGACCGAAATGCCGCGCCGCGTTTGCTCTTCATACAGGAAGGCTTCAATCAGCAGCGAGGTAGCGAGAATCTTGTTGCGCGGGCTGTAGAGCAGATTGGCGCGCGGCACGTGGGTCGCGCACACCGGCTTGCACTTGCCGCAGCGCAGGCAGTCTTTCACCGAATCGGCAATCGCCCCGATATCGCTTTGCTCGAGAATCAGCGATTCGGTGCCCAGCAGGCTGAACGAGGGCGTGTAGGCACGGTGCATGTCGCCACCCGCCATCAGCTTGCCCTGGTTGAAGCGCCCGTCAGGATCGACCTTCTGCTTGTAAGCGCGAAACGCTGCAATCTCGGCTTCTTCCAGATATTCCAGCTTGGTGATGCCGATGCCGTGCTCGCCCGAAATCACCCCACCCAGGGAGCGCGCCAGCTTCATGATGCGCGCCACGGCCGTGTTGGCCTCCTGCAGCATCTCGTAATTGTCGGAGTTCACCGGAATGTTGGTGTGCACGTTGCCGTCACCCGCGTGCATGTGCAGCGCCACCCAGGCGCGGCCTGACAGCACCTGCTTGTGCACACTTTCGAGCGCCTTGAAGATCGGCAGGTAGGCAGCACCGCCGAACAATTCTTCGAGCGGTGCGCGCAGCTCTTCTTTCCATGAAATGCGGATTGTGTGGTTTTGCGCCATCGCAAAAATCGTCTGCTCCGGCGGCATGCTCTCTACGTTCGAGCGCATGCCCAGAGCGAACAGGCTCACCGCTTTTGCGGCCACCTTTTCATCCAGGCTGGCCAGCACCGCCTGCCAGCGCAGCTTCACCCGTGCGAGCAGATCCAGCGCCTCGGCCACGCGGTCGCCCACCAGTTCGTCTTTCGAGAGCGAATCGTCGTCCGGGTTCACCGGCAGCACCGGCTGGCGCAGGAAGGCCGCCAGCGCATCGATCAATTTGAGCTTGTTGGCAATCGAAAGCTCGATGTTGATGCGCTCGATGCCGTCCGAATACTCGCCCAGCTTGTCGAGCGGAATCACCACGTCTTCATTGATCTTGAATGCGTTGGTGTGCTTGGCAATCGCCGCGGTGCGGGCGCGATCCAGCCAGAACTTCTTGCGCGTCTCAGCCGAAATGGCCACAAAGCCCTCGGCACCGCGCGCGTTGCAGATGCGCACCACTTCACTAGTGGCCTTGGCGACGGCGTTGTCATCGTCGCCGGTGATGTCGCCCACCAGCACCATCTTGGGGAGCTTGCCGCGGCGCGATTTGGTCGCGTAACCCACGGCCTTCAGATACCGCTCGTCCAGATGCTCCAGGCCCGCGAGAATGGCGCCGCCCTTGCGAGTCTCCGAATCGAGGTAGTCCTTCACCTCCACAATCGCCGGCACGGAATCACGCACCTGGCCAAAAAACTCCAGGCACACCGTGCGCGTGAACTTGGGCATGCGATGCAGGATGAAGCACGCCGACGTGATGATGCCGTCGCAGCCTTCCTTCTGGATGCCCGGCAGGCCCGATAGGAACTTGTCCGTCACATCCTTGCCCAGCCCCGCCTTGCGGAAGGTGCGGCCTTCAATCGCCAACATCTCGGCCTCGCCATGCGGCGTTTTGCCGTCTTTCTTGAAGCGCTGCACCGCAAAGCGCGCCACGGCCGCATCGTGAATCTTGCCGAGGTTATGGTCCTGCCGCGTGATCTCCATGAAGAAACCGTTGGTATCGACCATGCGCCACGAGGCTAGGTTGTCGATGGCCGTGCCCCACAGCACGGCCTTCTTGCCGCCCACATTCATGGCCACGTTGCCGCCAATGCACGACGCATCGGCGGAAGTCGGGTCCACGGCAAACACCAGGCCCTCGGCTTCGGCCGCGTCCATCACGCGGCGCGTCACCACACCTGCGCCGCACTCGACCACTGCGTAGTCTGTATCCACGCCCGGCAGGCGCACGCGCTCCACGCGGCCCAACGCATCCAGCTTCTCGGTATTGATGACGGCAGACCACTTGGTCAGCGGCACCGCACCGCCGGTGTAACCCGTGCCGCCCCCGCGCGGAATGATCGTTAGCTTCAGATCAATCAGCTCGCGCACCAGCTCGGCACACTCTTCCTCGGTATCCGGGTTCACCACCACAAACGGGTATTCGACGCGCCAGTCGGTCGCGTCCGTCACGTGCGACACACGCGCCATACCATCAAAGGCAATGTTGTCCTTGCGGGTGACGCGCGAAAGACGCTTCATGCACGCCTTGCGCAAGCGCGCCATCTCGTCAAACTCGGCATCGAAATCAGCCACCGCCTTCTTGGCGGCCGCGATCAGCTGCTCCACCATGCCGCCCGACTGCGCGATGTCCATGCCCTCGCGCTGGTACTTCACGCGCCGCTGCTCCATATCTGCCAGGCGATGGTGCAAGGCATCGACCAGCATGGCCCGGCGCTTCGGGTTATCGAGCAGATCATCCTGCAGGTAAGGGTTGCGCTGCACCACCCAGATATCGCCCAGCACCTCATACAACATGCGCGCAGAGCGCCCGGTGCGGCGCTCGCCACGCAAAGTGGAAAGAATCCCCCACACCTCTTCGCCCAACAGGCGAATCACGATCTCGCGATCGGAGAACGACGTGTAGTTATAGGGAATCTCGCGCAGCCGAGGGGGCGCCTCAGGCAACGCAGCATCGGGCAACGCCTCGTAAGGCGGGTGCGACAGGTCTGTCATGGGTGGGGCCGGGTGCGCCTCCGGTGGGACGGAGTTGCGCTCTTGATTCAAGTCAAGATTCTACCGCAGTGCAGCACGGGAAATGGGCTAAGAGCCCTGTGGGACAAGAGTTTCTGGGAAAGAGTACCTATGCGTTTTGAGGCACTACAAATTAACTCTGCTCTGCCCAAGCGGCAATCGGGGCATCGTGCCATTCCCACTTTGACACGGACATCGACTCAATCTTTGTACCAGTTGTGTTTAGCAAAACGACGTTAAACGACTTCTTTTGGGTTCCACGCGACGAAAGCCGAAGGGGGCACGTTGCGTGCTCGCGGAGTCGCGGCCGGCCTGAGCGTGTCCAAAGCGGATTGGCAAAGCAGTCAGGAGAACCGGACTGACTCTCGTTCGAGTTCCTTCCCGCATTGCCCACAATGCCAACGCACCACCAGTTCATGGCCGCACGCGCGATGCAGGATCGACAGGGGCTGGTCTTCCTGCCGCATCCAGTGATTGCCCCAGCGCACCATTTCCAACACCGTGGGAAACAGGCTGATGCCGGCTTTGGTCAATCGGTACTCCTTGCGGCCGCCTTCGTTGGCATGCACCCGCAGAACACCCAGGCGAAGAAGCTCGCCCAGGCGATCACTCAGCTGGGTGGGACCAATTCGCAGCACGTGCTCAAAGCCCGAGAACGACCGCACGCCGCGAAACGCGGCGGCCACAATCGCGCTGTTCCATCGGTCGCCAACGACACGGATTAGCGTCTGGCTTTGCCGTGCGGCATCGTGCCGGGCCGGCGATTGACGGGCGCGCCTGAAGGCAGACTGGGTCTCTTCCGCTCCATTGCCCGGCGTTTCATCTGTGATCCGCGTCAATGCGGTGTCGAACGGCCGCACTTCCACTTGGCATTTCATGCATCGGAAATGCGGGCGCATGACATGGCCGCAATCGGCATGCACCAATTGGGCGCGCGGCAGGTCGGGCGCCCAGGTGTCGGGATAGCGATTTGCTCCCCAGTCCTTTTCCCACAACCACATCGCCAGAAAAAGTGACCATAGGTCGAGGCCGCGATCCGTCAAAAAGTACTCCGGATGTCGGCCATCTGCCACCACGCGCGAAAGAACCTGGTGCGCACTCAAACTCACCAGCCGGTTGGTCAACACTGCCCTTGAGACACCGAGCTCGTCAACGAAATCACTGAATCGCCGCTTGCCCCGGAATACCGCCCGCAGGATGCGCAACGTCCACGCATCGCCGATCACGGCGATCGTTCTTTGTGCAGCGTTCAGGCCCATACCGCCACCCTATCTTCACGGGACCTGAGTAATTCTGGAATCTGCATCAAATTCTGTCCCATGCTTCAAAACGGTAGTCTTTCAACGATAGCAAAAGCACGAGATGCCCTATTGACAGGACTAATCTTAATTGATATTGTCTCATTTTTTAGTTCGTTAATAATAGCACATAACTCCGGCAGTTGACTGCCTATGGTGGGTCAGCAAACCGGCCCGCATCGCTGCCGCATTGAATCAGGAGGCCTTTCATGCTCGAGCTTCACAATCGAGTCACCCTCGAATGTCTGCCATCCGACAATCCCTACCTCAATGATGGCTGGCGCCCTACCGACACGGAGTGGACTGCCAGCACGCCTGATCTGACGGTGATTGGCGACATCCCAAAAGACCTCAACGGTGTCTATCTGCGTAACGGCCACAACCAGATCCACGCGACCATCGGCAAATACCACCCGTTCGACGGCGACGGGATGATTCATGGCATGCACTTCGAGAACGGGCAGGCAACCTACCGTAACCGTTTCGTGCGCACCACCGGCTTTCTTGCCGAAAGGGAGGCAGGTGAATCCCTGTGGCCCGGCATTATCGAACCGCGTCGGGCAGTCCGTCGCGGTTGGGGTTCGATTGGCGCGATGAAAGACAACGCCGGCACCGATGTCAAGGTGCATGCCGGCCGGGCGGTGGCTGCAATGAGCCAATGCAGCGAGCCGTACCGCCTCGACCCGATTACGCTGGAGACCCTGGGGCCAGACAAGTCGTGGGCGCGTGCGCTTGGCGACCGCGGCATTTGCTCCCACTATCAAGTCGACGAACACAGCAAGGAGATGATGTTCTTCAACTTCGGCGAACGTGCGCCGTATTTCAACTACGGCGTCATCGATCCGGACAACAAGCTGGTGCACTACGAGCCGATCGAACTGCCCCACGCAACCTGGCCTCATGACCTGGGCATGAGTGAACACTACTGCGTGATTCACGACCTTTCGATGTTCTTCGAGCCCGAGGCCTTGCGCAAAGGCCAGCATCGGCTCAAATTCCATCGCGACCGGCCAGCGCGTTTCGGCGTGATTCCGCGCTTTGGTACCAACCGCGACGTAAAGTGGTTCGAGGGTACACCGTGCTACATCCTGCACCTGGCCAATACCTACGAAGTGGGCGACGAAATCGTCATGGACGGCGCGATCCAGACCAATCCGGTGCCGGATCTGAGCGGGCTGCCCAAGGAAGGCTACGCGCGCATGAATGCAATGCTCTCGATGGGCCTGCAGGAGACCCGCATGCACCGCTGGCGCTTCAACCTGCGCACCGGGCAGACCAGCGAAACAGATCTTGACGACGAGGTGACCGAGTTTTCGATGATTAACGGCCAGATGAAGGGCCGTCCCAACCGCTACGTCTACAACGCCCTGATGCAGCCCAACTGGCAGGTGGTCGGTCTCAAGAAATACGACTGGCAGACCGGCAAGACCCAACGCTGGGAGACGCCCAGCGGCTGCTTCGTCAGTGAAACCCCGTTCGCGCCGCGTGATGGCGGTGTGGACGAGGACGATGGCTACCTGGTTACCTTCATGACCAACCTGGACAGCGGCCGGGGCGAGTGCGCAATCTTCGATGCGCGTGACATCACGCCTGGCCCGATCTGCCGGATCATTCTGCCGCACCATATCCCGATGGGTGCCCATACCGTCTGGACCCCGGCCGCAGCGCTGCAGGGAGTGCCCGCATGACACAGCCCGCCCTCACCCTGCCTGACTATGCCGTCCACCATCCCGCAGGCGCTGCCAATGGCACCACTGTCGTGCTGCTGCATGGAGCCTTTGGTGCCAAAGAATACTGGCGCGAACAGTTGCGCGCGTTCGTCCAGGCGGGTTATCGAGTGGTCTCCTGGGACGCTCCGGGATACGGCCTGTCCACTCTGCCGGTACCGCTCACGATTGACCACTGCGCACGCGCCCTCGCACTACTGGTCGAGAAGGAGGGCGGCGCACGCAACGTGGTCATGGGCCACAGCATGGGCGGCATGATTGCCCAGCAGGCTTGGCGCTACGCCCGGCCGCGCATCCACGGCTACGTGCTGTCGGCCACCAGCGCCTCGTTTGGCAGCCCCGACGGCGATTGGCAAAAGGGGTTTGTGCGCGCACGCGTCGCTCCGCTGGACGCCGGCCGGTCGATCCCCGACTACGCGCCCGAGATGCTGCGCGCCATGATGGCGCCCGGCGCGCACGGTCCCTCGGTGGATCTGGTGGTCGGCACTGTGAGCCAGATGCGCGAAGAGACTTTCCGCGCAGCGGTGGCGGCCATTGTAGGGTTCGAAGGCCGCGACCTGCTGCCCACGCTGGACATCCCGGTGTTGTGCATCGCCGGCGAGCTCGACACCACTGCGCCGGCCGTTGTCATGCAGAAAATGGCCGCCAAAATCCCTGGCGCCGAGTTCATCAGCCTGGCCGGGCTGGGCCACTTCGGCTGGGCCGAAGACCCAGAACGATTCAACGCCGCAGTGCTGAGTTTCCTGTCCCGGCATTTCCCCCAAGACTGATTCTCCGGAGGTACCCATCGTGACACATATCGCAAAATCGATCGCCACAATGTTCGCTTGTCTGTGGGCCGGCATCGCCGGCGCGCAAGCGAACTTCCCCGACAAGCCGATTACAGTCATCGTGCCGTTTCCTCCGGGCATCGTCGACGGCTACGCGCGTCTGGTGGCCAACAAGGCCGGCGCCATTCTTGGCCAGCCCATGGTCATCAGAAACCAGGCTGGCGCCGGGCAGCGCATTGGCACAGACGCCTTGGCCAAATCGCCAAAGGATGGCTACACCATCGGCGTGATTACGAATGCCGGCGTGGTGTCCGGCCCGGTGCTGGCGCCCAACGTGCCTTATGACCCGGTCAAAGACCTGGGCTATCTGACCATGATCTTCGAGTCGCACTACTTGATCAACACCCAGCCGGCATCCGGCATCAAGAGCCTGCAGCAACTGGTGCAGCAGGCCAAGGCTGCACCGGGCAGACTCAAGTTCGGCTCAACCGGCATGGGTACCGGATTTCACCTGGCCACAGAACAGTTCGTCCACAGCGCGGGCGTGCAGATGCTGCACGTTCCCTACCGTGGCGAAAGTCCCCTGCTAACCGATCTGATTGGCGGACAAGTGGAGATGGCTTTCTCGTCCATGGCCAGCCGCGCCTTGGCAGAGCAAGGGAAACTTGCGCCTCTGGCATACACCGGCGAGAAACGGTCAGCGCTGCTACCCAACGTGCCCACCGTCAAGGAATTGGGGATCCCGCATGTCAGTTCAGGCTGGCTCGGTTTCGCGGTTCCTGCCGGCGTGCCGGCCACCGTGCGCGACAAGCTGATCGCGGCACTGACCGCTGCAGTAAAGGATCCGGAAGTAGTGACCAATTTCACCACCGGCGGCGGCGAACCGCGCAACCTGAGTGGCGACGCTTTCGCCTCTCGCGTAAAGCGGGAACTCGACGATCTGCGCGAACTAAACAAGCAACTGAAGATCACGCTGGAGTAAACGTGCGCACACCTTCTGCGGGGGTACCGGCGCCGGCGGCCAGCGCTTCACGCCTGCCGGCAGCACTCATGGAGCGTCTGGCGCTGCCAGTCATCGCCGCGCCGATGTTCCTGGTCTCCAGCGTCGAGATGGTGGCAGCTGCGTGCCGAGCAGGCGTCATTGGCGCTCTGCCGGCAGCCAATGCACGCACCACCGAGGTTTTCGACGGCTGGTTGTCCGCACTCACGGCGCAACTTGCCACTGCCGGCGAGGCACGGGTGGCTCCCTGGGCAGTCAACCTGTTAGTACACCGCAGCAACCAGCGCCTCGCCGCCGACACCGCCTTGTGCGTGAAGCACCGCGCGCCCATCATCATTACCGCATTGGGCAGCCCCCAAGCGGTAATGGACGATATTCACAGCTACGGCGGTCTGGTGTTTGCAGACGTCAACACACCCGACTTTGCCGCCAAGGCCGCCAAAGCAGGGGTGGACGGGCTGGTGCTGGTGTGTGCCGGAGCCGGCGGCCACACCGGGCCGATGGCGATGCCGGCCTTTGTCGCGAGCGTGCGTGAGTTTTTCGACGGCATCATCGTTGTAGCCGGTGCGATGTCCAATGGCGCCGCAGTGCGTGCGGCACAGATCCTTGGCGCAGACCTGGTCCACATGGGCACGCGCTTCATCGCCACCACGGAAAGCGCGGCAGCCATCCCTTACAAGGAGATGGTGGTGGCGTCCGACTTCAAGGACGTCATCTGTACCAAAGCCCTCACCGGCGCGTGGGCCAACAAGTTGCGTCCGAGCCTGGTGCGCGCAGGGCTGGATCCGGACAACCTGAAACCTCGCGAACGCTTTGACCTCTCCAACGTCGAGGAAGATGCCAAGGCCTGGAAGGATCTCTGGTCAGCTGGGCATGGTGTCGGCCAGATCAAAGCCGTCGAGTCCACCCGCGCGGTCGTAGAGCGCTTGCAACAGGAGTACCGGGCCGTACTGGCCGCCGAACTCGGCGACCCCTGGATGCGCCGATTCCAGGCCGGTGAATGCTGATACACAGCGCGGAGGTAAGCCGTATCTATCGCGAACGCGGTTGGTGGGGGGACGTGCGCTTGCAGGACTTGCTGGAACGAAACGCCCGCGCTGCACCGGAGCGCGAGGCCCTGGTCGATCCGCCGAACCTGGCCGAGATCGCCCACACCGAGCCGCAGCGTCTCACCTGGCGTGCGTTGGCCAGCCTGGTTGAACGTCTGGCCGAGGTGCTACTGCAGTTGGGTCTGAAGCGCGACGACGTCATCGTGGTGCAAATGGCCAACAGCCATGAATTGCCCGCCGTGTATCTGGCCTGCGCACGCCTGGGCGTGATTGCCAGCCCCGTGGTGGCCCAATACCGCGAGCACGAACTCGGACACGTTATTGAGCAGACACAGGCTTGCGCCTTGCTGGTCACGTCGCGCATCGGTGCGCACGACCATGCCGCGATGGCCACGCGGCTGGCAGCACGATATCCGCAGCTGCGCTCGGTGCTCCTGTTCGGTAGCGTCGCCAGCACTTCCGCTGCCGTCGACATGCGCGCCGCAATCGCCAGGACGGACAGCACAGCGGAACTGCTCCGCCACGAGGCTGCGCATCCGGTCGGTGCCGATGATGTGGTCAACATCATCTGGACATCCGGCAGTGAAGGCCGCTCAAAAGGTGTGGCCCGGACCCACAACGATTGGTTGCTCTACGGGCCGCAGATCGGTTCGGCCTACCGCGTCGGCGACGGCACGCGCTTTCTCAATGGCCGGCCGCTCACCACTCACGGCGCCTTCGTTGGCAGCATCACCCCGTGGCTCGTTCATGCCGGAACGCTGGTCAACCACCAGCCGTTTACCCTGGATGTGTTCTTGTCCCAAATGCGCAGCGAACGCATTGACTTCACCGCGCTCGCACCGGCGATTCTGGCCAGCCTGCTGGCAAAGCCCGCGTTGCTGGAAGGCGTCGATTTCGGGCGCCTCACGCACATCGGCTCAGGCTCGGCACCCCTCACCGAAGCATTGGTGACCGGATTCGATCAACTGTTTGGTGTCAAGGTGATCAATTTCTTCGGCTCCACCGAGGGGGCCTCGCTGGTCAGCGCACCGGATGACATGCCGGACCCCGCACTGCGAGCGCTCTATTTCCCACGCTTCGGCGCCGGCGGATTCACTTGGAAGCATCGCGCGAACGCCCTGGTGGAAACCAGACTGGTCGACCTGGAAACCGGGGCCGCAATCGACGTACCCGGCAAGACGGGGGAGCTGCGCTACCGCGGCCCGATGGTCATGACAGGCTACTACCGCGAACCGGAATTGAGTATCGCCGCCTTTGATGACCAAGGCTTTTACAAGAGTGGTGACCTGTTCGAAATCGCCGGCGACCAGAAGCAGTACTACCGCTTCAGCGGGCGAGCCAAGGACATCATCATCCGCGGCGGATTCAACATTTCCGCAGAGGAAGTCGAGAACTTGATCGCCTCGCATCCGGCTGTGGCCGACGTGGCCGTAGTCTCCTACCCTGACGCCCGACTTGGGGAGCGCGTGTGCGCTTGCGTGGTCGTACGCGAAGGCCACGGCCTTTCGCTTGAGGCGCTTGTCCAGTATCTGCGTGAGGTGCGGCAGGTCGCTGCCATCAAGCTGCCTGAACGCTTGCTTCTCGTCGCTGCGCTGCCGCGCAGCCCGAACAACAAGGCCATTAAAGCGGCATTGCGCGAGCTGGCAAAGTCGCCGCGGCAGAGCTGACCGTAGCGACCACCGGGAATCAGCACTCCCATTGAGGCCAGCCTGTCCACGTTTCGCACGCCTGCCCACACGACCGTTGCAAAACAGATTGAAACACTCGTGCCCGGAAGATGCGCAGGGGGAAGCCGGCGTGTTGAAGATCGCGAAGAAGAAGATCGTGCTGATGAACGACCGCATTCCGACAATGCTGGATTTTTATTGCGTCTAGCGGCTCTGCATCAAACGGCCCAGGATCGACCCTTCAGAAATCGCGGGCAATTGCACCGGCTGGGCCACCAGCCTGGCGGCCTCCTCCTCGGGCAGGCCTAGCCCGCGCAACACGGCCAGTGCTGTCTGCTCGGGAAAATCGCGCGCCACCCTTTTCTGAGTGATGCTGTGCATCGCCCCGACTACGGTGCCGGCCACCAGGTTGAGGGCGATTTCGGCTTGCAGGTCGGCAAAGCGGCCGTTACGGATGCCCTTCCTGATGTCCACCGCCACCAGCGTGAAGAAGCCGTGGGTGCGCTCCATTGCCGGCCAGCCGGCGCGCACCATGAAACTACCGAGCGCGGGGCAGGCCTTGGCCAGGAGCAACGCCGTGCGAATCCCGGTGGCCACCCGCGCAGCAGGGTCGGCCAGCGGCTCCACCATGGGGTGCATGGCGCGGATGAGTTCGTCGGACAGCTCCACCGCTAGGGCCTGCACCAGCTCGGCCGGCGTGGCGAAGTATTTGTAAAAACTGCCGCGTGCCACCTGCGCCTCGCTGATCACGTTGTCGATGGTGATCGCTTCCATGCCCCGGCTGGCGCCCAGCAGCAGCGCCGCATCGAGCAGACGCGCGCGCATGCGTTCGCGCCGGGCGGCGGCGAAACGGGTACGGTGATCAAGGGGAGGGGTTTTGGCCACACCGCATTCTCCAACAAAGCGTCCGCCCGCAAGCCTGCAGCGGATAGAATTTTTAGTATTGACAATATTGTCATTATTACATTACCATCGCCAGCATTCAACACCAACAACCGCCCACCAAAGCGAAAGACCCGGCCCATGACCAACGACACCCGCAACCGCATTCTCTGGGTAATGACGGTCCTGTTCGCCGTGTTTGCCTTCGCCAAGGCCACGCCGCTAGCGGCGGGGATGAAAGCGATCATCCCGGCGGTGAGCATCCTGAGACCGACGGTGTTTGCCTTCATGCATGGCGTGCGGCGCCTTGGCTGGCGCACCATGCTGGTGTTTTTCGTGATCACCTTTGTGGTGAGCTGGTGTTACGAATCGCTCAGCATCACCACCGGCTTTCCGTTCGGCAACTACCACTACACGGAGAAGCTCGGCCCCAAGCTGGGCCTGGTGCTGCTGTTGATCATGCCGGCCTATTTTGCGGTGTGCTATCTCTCCTGGAATCTCGCCCATGTCGTACTCGACAAGTTTGACCAGAAGGCTGTGCACAATTGCGCTTCGCGGTGCCGCTGATCGCCAGGTTCATCATGGTGATGTGGGACATGTCGATGGACCCGGCGCGCTCCACCCTGAACCAGGCCTGGATCTGGAACGACGGCGGCGGTTACTTCGGGGTACCGTTCGTCAATTTCATGGGCTGGTTTCTCTGCGTGTATACGATCTTCCAGCTGCTCGCGCTGTACTTGGTGCGCAGCCGCATCAGGGAAGATGTGACGGAGGCCGCCAGCGGGGACGATCGCAAGACCCACTGGCACCAGGTAACGGCGCTCTACGGCGCCACCTTCATCGAGTTTGTGGCGTTCGCCTGGTTTGCGCCGGGCGGCAGCATGACCGACGCTGCCGGTCAGGTATGGAGAGTGCGCGCGATGTATGAAACGCTCGGTTTGGTAGCCATTTTCACGATGCTGTTCGTCACCTGCCTGGCGTTCTTCAAGGTACAGGCTTCGTCACGGCTGGGTTGAGACGGGCGTCACTACCAGCCGAGGCCGGCCTCACTAGCCTGAAAACGTTGGTGGGAGCGGATTTCAGGCCGATGCACGCTTGGCCACCGTCCACTTGTCCAGCTTGGCGCGCGCGCCATTTGTGGCCGGGTCCATCGCCGCATCGTGGCCGGGCAATCTGGTAGTCAGCTCGATGACGTATCCATTCGGGTCGCGAAAATAGATGGATTGAATGAATTCGTGGTCTGACACCCCACGCACCGGCAAGCCTGCGGCCTTGCCCTTGGCCAACATGGATTGCAGCGTCGGCAGATCGACTTCGAGGGCG
>SXGT01632215.1_pt1 | contig 44955 bp, 38 predicted proteins | sample 3176221 | NCBI WGS metagenome assembly SXGT01 (sample SAMN11356862, study PRJNA531348) | freshwater metagenome | isolation source: freshwater sample F1-120 | place: China: Fuxian Lake, Yuxi | collected 2017-12-25 | reverse complement strand
CAGGTACCGCGCCGAGTTGTGATGCGGGCTCACGCGGGCGACGTCGAATTCGACGACATCGGTGGGCGGTTTGCCGTCGAGGATCCATTCGGCCATCACCTCGCCGACGCCGCCGCCCAGCAAGATTCCGAGCGAGTTGAGTCCGCACGCCGACCACAGACCGCGGGCGCCAGGGATTGCGCCGAGCAGTGGGTTGAGGTCGGGGACGAAGCTCTCGGGACCGCAGAAAAAGGTACGAACTCCTGCGTCGGCGATCGAGGGAAGGCGTTCCATCGCGCGCTGCGCGAACGGAACGATGCGGTCCCAGTCGGGTTCGAGCACTGCGAACGGCAGATCGGTGCGAGGCCCAGTCGGGTCGTCGCCCCACGGTTTCGCCTCGGGTTCGAACAGGCCGCACATGATCCCGCCGGTCTCCTCGCGGAAGTAGCCGTGGTAGTCGGGGATCTCGAGCACCGGCAATGAGCGTTCGACGCCGTCGATTGGTTCGGTGATCACGTAATAGTGCTCCGCGGCCTGCAACGGAAGGTCGACACCGGCGAGCCGACCGACCTGACGCGACCAGAGCCCGGCGGCGATCACGACGTGTTCGGCTTCGATGAAGCCACTCGGGGTTTCGACGCCGACGACGGAGGCGCCCTCGCGACGGATCCCTGACACCTCGCATCCCTCGATGATTCGCACGCCCTTGCGGCGAGCGCCCTTGGCCAGCGCCATCGTGCAGTCCGCCGGATTCGCGCGGCCCTGATCTTCCCAGTAGATGCCGCACACCGCGTCGTCGATCTTGGCGAGTGGCCAATGCATGGCGACTTCACTCGGGGTGAGCTCGACGCTGTCGAGCCCGTAGAGTCGTTGGAACTCGGCGTCTCTCCGGAGTGCCTCGGCGCGCTCCACCGACGTCGCGAGCTGTATGTAGCCGACTTGGGCGTAGCCGGTCGCCTGTTCGGTCTCGTCCTCCAGCACGTCGCGATAGAGGTGGCGGCTGCGTTTGAACATCTCGAGGTAGCTCTCGGAATGGAAGCCGCCCGCGACGATCAAACCGGCGGCGTGCCAGGTCGTGCCGGCCGTCAATTGGTGACGTTCGAGTACGACCACGTCGGTGCAACCGAAGTGCGCGAGGTGGTAGGCGATCGAGCAGCCGATGACGCCTCCGCCGATGACGACGACTCGCGCTCGGGTGGGGACTTCGGGCAGGGTCGACATCGGCAGGCTCCGGTGCTCGTGCTCAGCGGGTGCGCAGCCGCTTGACTCGATCGGACGCTCGTTGGAGCGGCGACTTTGCGTCTTTGTCGACGATCGTTGCGCAGTTGCGACCGCTGACCCCCATCACGCCACCACCGGGGTGCGTCCCGGCACCACAGAGGTACAGGCCCTTGATGGGTGTTCGGTAGTCGCCGTATCCGGGGATCGGTCGGAAGCAGAACATCTGGTCGGGGCTCATGTCCCCCTGGCTGATGCTGCCGCCGAGGAGGCCGTATTCGGCCTCCATGTCTTGGGGGCCGACGACCTGAACGTGCTCGACGGAGGCTGCAAAACCCGGGCAGTACCGGTCGATCGTCTCGATCACGTTCTGGCCGTACCAGTCGCGGGTGGCCTCCCACTCCGCGGGGGTCTGCAACGGCGCGAACTGGGTGAAGCAGAGCATGAGGTGTTTTCCCTCGGGCGCCAACTGCGGATACTGCACGGTCGGGAACACGCCTTCGATGTACGGGCCCTGCGAACATCGGCCGTACTTGGCGTCGTCCCACGCTCGCTCGAGGTACTCGAGCGACGGCGAGATCGCGAAGATCCCCGTGTGCGGATCACCGGGAATTGGGCCGTCCCAGCCGGCTGGTTTCGGGAGGGCGTTGAGCGCCAGGTTGACCTTCACGGACCCGGAGCGAGAGCGGTAGCGACGAATGTCGCGCGCGGCATCGTCGGGCAGATGCGCCTCGCCGACGAGATCGAGATAGGTCGTCTTCGGGTGTGCGTTCGACACGATCTGTTTTGCTCGCAACACGGTGCCGTCGGTGAGCTCGACTCCCGTCGCGCGTTCACCCGTGACGACGACGCGACGCACGTCGACGTCGGTGCGCAGTTCGGCCCCTGCCGTCCGAGCCGAAGCGGCCATTGCATTCGAGATTCCGCTCATGCCGCCCTTGACCGCGGCCCACGCCCCCTTGTGGCCGTCGATCTCGCCGAACCAGTGGTGCACGAGCACGTACGCAGAACCGGGGCTCATCGGACCGGTCCAGGCGCCCAGTACCGCTTGGGTGCCCAGCGCGCCCTTTACCCGTTCGTCTTCGAACCACTCGTCGAGAAAGTCCGCGCCGCTCATCGTGAAGAGGCGGACGATGTCGCTGATGTCGCGACCGCTCCACTTGCGGAGCTTGGCGGCGATCTTCGCCCAGTGGGGGAGCTCGCCGATCGATAGGCCTGGGGGCACGACGAACATCAACTCGTGCAGCATCTCACCGAAGCGGCCGAGCGACTCGTCGAACTCGAGGTACGCGGCGCCATCGCGTTTGTTGAACTTGGCGATCTCGTCGGCGCATCGCTGCGGGTCACCCCACAGTGACAAGGAGGTGCCGTCCTCGTACGGAACGAAGTAGTCCGGGGCGAGAATGCTGGTTTCGTAGCCGTGGCGCTTCAGCTCGAGTTCGTCGACGACCTGCGGCGGCATGAGGCTCATCACGTAGCTCGCGGTGCTGACCTGGAACCCGGGCCAGGGTTCGTCGGTGACCGCGGCGCCACCGAGCTTGTCGCGTCGTTCGAGGACGAGCACGTCGAGCCCGGCTCGACTGAGGTAGGTCGCGCAGGCGAGACCGTTGTGGCCTCCTCCGATGACGATGACATCACGTTCTCGGTTCACCGTGGTCACACTACTGACTCGCGAGTCAGTAAGGAAGCGTTCCCGACCGATCAGACGTCGAGCGCCCGGAGTTTGGACGGGTTCAACACCGAGAAGACCCGAGCAATGCGGCCATCGTCGGCGCACGCGATCGTGAGAATCTGAAATGGATTACCCGAGTCGCGCACGACGAGGGCGGGCGCACCGTTGGATCGCACGAACTCGAACGTCATCGTCGGTGTCTGGCGCTTGGCGAGATTCACGAGGAACCTCGACGCGCGACCGATACCGACGACCTCGCGCCGCGCCGCATGACGCTCGTTGCCTCCGTCGGATGTGACCACGATGTGCGGGCTCAGCAACGCCACTACGGCATCGATGTCGCCGGTGCCGAGCGCAACGACCAGTTGGTTGAGCATGCGCTCGTCATGCGCTTCATCGATCGGCTTGCGCGCGACGCGTGCGTCGTCGAGCCTTCGTCGCGTTCGGCTTGCGATCTGTCGACAGCTGGCCGAGGTGCGCTCGACGATCGGCGCAATTTCGCTGAACGAGTATCCGAAGACGTCATGGAGCAGCAGGACCGCACGCTCGATGGGTTCGAGTCGATCGAGCATGACCAAGAACGCGAACGTCAACGAGTCGACCAGTTCCGCGTGATGGGCGGGGTCATCGAATTGCGGGCGAGCGTCGGCGAGGAGCGGCTCAGGAAGGTAGGGGCCGACGTAGCTCTCGCGACGGCGGGCGATCGATCGCGACCGGTCGATCGCAAGATTCGTCGTCGCCCGGACGAGCCACGCTTCGGGCGACTCGACGGCCGTCGTGTCGGTGCGTTCCCAGCGCAACCATGCCTCCTGCACGATGTCGTCGGCGTCGCTGACGCTGCCGGTCATGCGATACGCGATTGCGTGGAGCCGATCCCGGTGCAGCGTGAAGGGATCGTCCGAGTTCATACGACCGCCAACCGGGCTGCGTCGGCCCCGCTCGCGATCGCAGCGTCGCCGAGCAAACCGCGGGGACCGACCCAGTCGCCGGCCACGAAGATCCCTTGGCACTCGGGGAGTGCAGCTCCTGGTCTTCCCGCGAACCCGGATGCGGGGCTCGGCACGCCGTGCGTCGTGACGAGGCGTCGGCCGAAGCGTCGGTCCACCACGACGTCGCGCCACCCCGGTTGGATTTCGTCGCAGAACGCCTCGAGCGTCGACTCGGTCGTCGCGTCATGCTCGCCGTACCAAGCGACGTGCGCGACCTCACCGGTCGTCGCCAACCGAGCCGCAGGCGTATGCGTCGAGAAGTAGATCGGAGCGTCGAGCGCAAAGCACGCGCGGCGGGCAGGAACTGGGATCGATGACAAATGCAGGTCGAGCGAGGCCATCGGGACCGGCACCATCGACTCCGCCCACGACGCGGCGGTCGGGCTGATGGCGCCCAGGATTCCGGCAACGGCCCGCGGGCTGCCGGCCGCGACGATCACCGCGTCGGCTGGGTGGACGACCTCCGCCGCCGTGACGTGCCAGCGATCCTCGTCGGGAACGATGCACGTCACCTTCGCGTCGACGTGCACCTTCGCTCCGGAGGCTTCGGCCGTGCGTCGCAACGCATCAACGAGTTGTTGCCACCCGCCGTCGAGGTAGCGGACGCCGTCGACGATCGCACCGATGATCTGCGGTACCGCGGCCGCGGCTGCGATCTGATTCGGATCGGCGACGTAGGTCGCGGTCCGGCCGATCATCGTGAGGAGCGCCTTGGCCGATTCGTCTCTCGTCGCTCGGTCGATCCAGTCGGCAAGCGAGCCCGAAAGATCGCCCCGCAGCGCGGACTTGGGGCTCGCGAGCAACTTGGCCAGATCTGCTTTGGCTCGCACTCCGATCAGGCGGGTGCGGAGCGCGTCGAGGTTCGTCCCCGGAAGTCGGTCGATCCGACCCCGCCAGCGGCCGAAGGCGTGCGGCGACGGACGGCCGCCCGTCGGCGTGATGCCGAGCAGGCTCAGTTCTGACCAGCCGGCAAGACCTGCGTAGAGCGCGTGCGGGCCTTCGTTGAAGATCGCGCCGCGCTCCCGCACCTCGCTTCGCGCGCGACCGCCTTCGGAGCCGCGTGCCTCGAGCATTGTCACCTCGGCCCCGGAGCGGGCGGCCACCGCGGCTGCCGTCAGCCCCGCGAGCCCGCCGCCAATCACGATGATCTGTCGTTGTGCCATGCGGTGCTCCTTCGTTTCGTCTCGTCCGGAAGACGAATCGAACACCCAAAGTGTGACAGGGATACCGTGCGGCTCTGTGAAAGGAGCCTTCGATGGCCAAACCCAACGTCGACATCGGACCCTTCGGCGTCTGGTACGGGATGATCGACTCGTTGCCGGCGCCCCAAGCCCAGGAGACCGCGCTCCTGATCGAGGAGTTGGGCTTCGGCGCGCTGTGGCTGGCCGAGGCAGTCGGTCGTGACCCGTTCGTGATGTCATCGGTGCTGTTGAGCGCGACATCGCATCTTGCTCTCGCAACGGGAATCGCGAACATCTACGCCCGCGACCCGATGACGATGAACTCGTGCCAACAGGCGCTGGCGGAGGCATACCCCGGGCGTTTTCTTCTCGGGCTCGGTGTGAGCCACGGTCACTTGGTCGCGGGCATTCGCAAACACGACTGGTCGAAGCCCTACAGCTACATGTCGGAGTATCTCGATCGCATGGACTCGGCGTTGTACTTCGCGCCGAAGCCGACCGAAGCTCCGGGCCGGCTGCTCGCGGCGTTGGGCCCGAAGATGCTGCGCCTCTCCGTCGAGAAGGCCAACGGAGCGCATCCGTATTTCCAGACCCCCGACCACACCAAGATCGCGCGGGACACCATGGGACCCGACGGTTTGCTCGCGCCCGAGCAGATGATCGTGTTGTCGGAGGACCGCGAGGAAGCGCGACGTATCGCGCGAGCGGGGATGAAGATCTACCTCGGGTTGCCGAACTACTACAACAACCTGGCGCGGCTCGGGTTCGACGAGTCGGACTGGACCGAGGGTGGTTCTGATCGCCTGGTCGACGCGATCGTCGCGTGGGGCAGCGACGACTACGTGGCTTCGCGGATCCGTGAGCACCACGCGGCGGGCGCCGACCACGTTTGCGTCCAGATCCTCACCGACGGAACCCCCGTTCCCGACGCGCAGTTCCGCCGACTCGCTGACATGCTCCTTTGAGATCGGTCACATCAGGTTGCGGAAGACGGGATAGCTCTTGGTGCTCTCGGCGCCGTCAACGGTGATGGTCGTTGCGGTGATCCAACTCGCGTCGTCGGAGGCAAGGAACGCCGCGAGCGCAGCGACGTCGTCGGGCTGACCAGCTCGCCCGATCGGAATAGATTCGACGTAGGCATCGTGGAGCTGCGGCACCGTTCGGGCGAACCCGGTGAGCGGCGTCTCGACGTAACCCGGCGCGAGCGCGACCACCCGCACACCCGAGGCCGCAAGCTCCATCCCGGCCGTCTGCGTCAGCATCGCGACGCCGGCCTTGGCTGCGCAGTAGGCGACCATCCCGTCGGCGGGGACGAACGAATTGATCGACGCGAGGTTGACGATGACGCCCGAACCATGCGCGGTCATGGCGCGCGCCTCGTGTTTGGTCGACAAGAACACACCGGTGAGGCACACGTCGACGCACAGGTTCCACTGATCGAGTGCCAACTCGGTGATCGGGCCGAAGACGCCGAGTCCGGCCGAATTCACTGCGAGGTCGAGGTGGCCGAACCGCGTCACGGTCGCGGCAACAGCCGCTTCCACCTGGGACTCGTCCCGGACGTCGAGCACAACCGCATCGGCCTGGTCGCCGATCTCGTCGGCAACGGCTCGTGCGGCATCAATCGCGACATCCGCGATCATGACGGCTGCGCCCTCGGCCGCGAACCGTCGCGCGCACGCAGCACCGATCCCCGAGGCGCCGCCGGTCACGATCGCGACTCGACCGGCAAGGCGTGAGGATGAGGACTCGGAATCGGTCATGCCGCGAATTCTGGCGCGCGTCGCCAGATCGCCGCACTTCGTTGCATCCTCGGTACAACGTCGGCGTTGACCGCGATCGAATGGAACACCCACGGGTGCGTGATCCAGACGTCGCCCGGCTCGCCCGTGGTTTCGACGACGCGTGCGGGCAAGCCGTCGACGTCGGATTCGTTCGTGAACATCGAGATCCGCGCCGCTGCGTCGAGTTCGTCGGTGTTCTTGCTCAGCGAACGTAACCAAGGGTGCGATTGCAAGAACCCCAACTTGGCTCGTTTGTAGTCGGTTTGCGGATTCGCCGCGAGCCAGCGGGCGAACAGTCGATGCGAACCTGCCAACTGGGGCGTGCCGCCGCCGCCGGGTTGGATACCCGAACACACGGCCCAGACCTTGACCACGTCGACCTGGTCTGGACGCAGGGTCGGCGGAAAGTCCGAGTGCCAGATGCGGTGGGGGACCGTCCACTCCTCGGCGTCGGGAAACGTCACGAGCACGTTGCCCCAGTTCTTCGGCGACTGCCAGCGGCCGGCACCGAACAGCGCATCGAGCGCGTCGACCACTGCCGGGCTCAGGATCGAGTCGAACACGCGACTTCGCTTGGAGTTCTTCAGACTCCACGCCGCACCCTGCGGCCAGGTCTCCGGACGATCGCGTTCGATGGAGTGCCTCGTGGCGAGCTCGCGCCAGATGACCTCGCGCATGTTCGCTGCGGCGTCGGCGCCGAACGCAGCCGGCAATCGCACGATGCCATCGCGCTCGAACTCGGCGAGCGGGGTTGCGTTCAGCACGGCTGCAGTTTCGCGCCGGACGACGGATCAGGCTGCGGAGAATTCGTTGGCCCGTCGATGCAATCGGACGAACGCGACGACGGCGACTCCGTAGACGAGCCACGCGATGACCTGGACCTTCGAGAACCCGAGTTCCATCGCAAGAATGGTGGTGAGCACCGATCCGATGACCGAGAAGAAGCCGTTGACGGCCCAGGCCCACGCGGTGTACGACTCGCCGTCGTCACCCATTCCGGCGACGACGCCGAGCCCGAGGGGCATGAACATGCCGAGGCACAGTCCGAGCGGGACCAGGACGACGACCGAAACGACGATACGCACGAACACAGATTGATCGAGCAGCGATTCGGTGAGGTTGTCGAGGGCGAGCCGGTAGAAGACGGTCAACACTGCGAGGACGGCGAGCAAGCCTGCGAGCGCCCGTCGTGGATCGGATGCGAAACGTTTCGACGCCAACGCGCCGACGCCCGTTGAGATCAAGATGGCCGCGAGCGTCACGGTGAGCGATCTGGTCGGATACCCGAGGAACTGCACGAGCCGCTGAATCATCGTGATCTCATAGAACATGAAGCCGAGCCCGAGGCACGCGAAATAGGTCGCTGAACTCGCCTTCGCAGGGAGCCGGGCCCATCGCTTGCGAACGAAGAGGAATGGCACCAGCAAGAACACGGCGGCGTACGCGATCGCGAAGCCCAACAGCAGAAGGAGTACGCGCTCGCCAATGGTGTCTTCAGGGTCGAGGCCGTTCCACGAATCGGTGATCTCGCCGAACACGTCGCCGAAATCTTCGAAGTGCCAGAAGAACGGCGCGTCGTCGGTGATCACACCGACCTCGCCCGGATAGGCCTTCACGATCGCGTCGACCGTCGCTTGATCTGACGCACCTGCGATGCGAGCCGGAATGCTCTCGTCGCTGAACGTACCCGGCGCGTAGACGAGCCGCGTGTCCTTGAGCGTCGGCACGGTCTCGGTGAACTGGGTGATCTCGTCGGCTGTGAACGGCGTGCGCTTGACGACGATCGCGGGCTGGGCACCCTGACTCTGTTCCACCGCGACCAACAAATGATTCTCGGGCGTTTCGATGCCAAGCTCGCGAAGCGCGTGGCGCGCCGTGACGAGATAACGCGAGGTCCGGTTCGGACGAGCGTCCTCGGGGTGTTCGTCGTTCGAGAAGAGCAGCTCCCCGAATTGTACGACGATGACCCCGTCGTCGCTCAGATGCTCGAGGCTCTCCTGGATCATTTCGGACGTGTAGAGGTAGCTCTCCGACAGCACGAACGCGCCCGAACTCGCAGCGTTGTTCGCGGCGTAACTGTCGGGGGCCACGAACCAGATCAGGTCGTAATCGCCGTCGGAACGAGCGAGATAGGTCCGGCCATCACCCTGGTGGAGCTCGACCTCCGGACGGCCGGGCAGGTCACCGGTTTCCTCGTTGAAGTCCTCTTCGAGCAGGCGAACGGTCACCGGATTGAGTTCGACCGCTTCGATGGCCTTCGCTCCGAAATGCAGCGAGGCCAGGATCTCGTTGCCTCCGGCCGAACCGATGATGAGGGTCTTGTCGGGAGCGTCGCCGAGAACCTCGAACGGAATACGGCGCGGATCGGTGTCGAAGTAGGTCAGGGCGGCCGCGTCGCCGTCGAACCGATGCATGCCCGCGCCGTAGGTGCCGTCGTGGATGAGCAACCAGGCGTTCCCCTCGGTCGGCCAACCCTCGCGGGTCTGGGGTACGGGTTGCGCATCGACACGGAACACCGGGCCCCAGTCGCTCGCACCGCGGGGGCAGGTCTCCTCGGTCGCGCCATCGGGGCAGTCGGCGCTGTACGCGATCTTTCGCGCGTCGGGCACGATGTCGGGGAGCAACTCCGGTTGGATGAAGGCGCCGGCCGACAACCCGAGCGCGAGGATCCCTACACCGGCGAGCGCGATCTGGGGCGAGCGTGCAGGCCGCCACGTCACTGCGCCGAGCCCGACCGCCGCGAACAACGCAGCACCCAGCATGATCACCCGAGGCGGGCCGTACGCGCTGATGAATGGAATGGCAACGACACAGGCCACGCCAGCGGCGGCCAAGTCGGCAAAGTACAGACGACCGATGTCGTCGCGAGCTCGGCCCAACAAGATCGACAAGATGATGCCCAGCGCAACAAAGGTTGCGAAGATCGCGAAACACACAGCTCCGAGTTCGAGCAGGCTCTTCAGCGCAGTCTTCGTCTGCGCCGAGGTGTCGTGCTGCCAAATCGCCGTCGTGTCGAGCTGACGCACTGCGATGAACCAAAACCCTGCGATCGTCGTCACGCTGCCGACGACCGAACACGTCGCGATGATGCCTCGAGTGGAGGCGCGCTTCAGCGCAGGGATGACGCTCACCGCGATTCCGCCCGAACCGATCCCGAGTAGTGCCAAGCCGATGACGAGGTACGTGTAGTAGTACCAAAGCTTGTACGAGATGACGCGCGTGTACGCGACCTCGAGGAGGAGGCCCGCGAGACTCACGACCGCGATGGCGATGGTGTTGCGCAAGCGTTCGTTTCGATCACTGCGCTCGATCGGCGTGGTGGTCACTCGGTCCCTCGGGAAGATGCGGGCCAGGTCGGCGAACCGGGGCAGCGTACCGGGCGTCAGTCGCTCGCCAGCGTCTCGACGAGGGCCGCGTAGTCGTCGATCTGGCCGCGAACGATGGCGAGGCTCGAATCCCAGAACCGCTGGTCTCGTACGTCGATCTCGAACCGGGCCGCGAGCGACGCCGCATCGGCCATCCCGGTGCTTGCCAACAGGTCGTCGTAGCCCGTGACGAACGTCGCGGGGTCTCGCTCGTAGTGAGCGTACAAGCCGAGACCGAACAAGAGCCCGTAGGTGTAGGGCCAGTTGTAGAAGGCGGTGAAGTAGTGCGGCTTCACCGCCCACATGTAGCGGTGCCGGTGGTCTGGGTGGAGGCCGTCGCCATAGGCCGCGTGCTGTGCTTCGAGCATGAGCTCACTCAGCTCGTTCGGCGACAGTGCAGTGCGCCGACGGCGCGCACACAGTTCGGACTCGAACAAGAACCGGCTGTGGATGTCGACGACGACCTGTGACGAGCCGACAAGATTGGTATCGAGGAGCGCGAGCCGGGCACGCGCATCGCTCGCCGAAACTCTGGCGTGTTCGAACAAGAGCGTTTCGCAGAAGATCGACGCGGTCTCGGCGAGCGCCATCGGGGTGCGCTGTTGCATCGGGGTGCGATCGGCGAGCGCCACGTTGTGGAACGCGTGTCCGAGCTCGTGGGCGAGCGTCGACACGGAATCCGCGCTGCCGTCGAAGTTCATCATGATGCGGCTCACGTCCGAGCCGACCCCGGCGCAATACGCGCCGCCGCGCTTGCCGTCGCGGATCTCGGCATCGACCCAACGCTCGTCGAAGGCACGGTTGGCGAGTTCGACGAGCTCGGGTGAGAATCCTGCAAACGCTTCGCGTACAAGCTGCGTCGCGTCGGTCCATTCGACTGCGTCGGACGATCCGACCGGCGCGAAGAGATCCCACCACGGAAGACCACCACCGTGCCCGAGGATGCGCGCCTTCGCTCGGAAGTAGCGGCGAAAGTCGGGGAGCGATGCCTCGACGGCGGCAGTCATCGCATCGAGCGTCTCCCGATCGACCGAGTTCACACGCAGGGCTGGCGCCAAGTCGTCGGTCCAACCCCGGCGGCGATTGAGGACGGAGAGCTCGCCCTTCGCTCCGTTCAACGCGGCTGCAAGCGGAACCTCGACGGTCGACCACGCGGCGAGCTCGCCCTCGTACGCCGCCCGCCGGCGACTCGGATCGGGATGGGTCGCCATACCGCGTGCTGCCGCCATCGGAGCGGTCTCGTGCCGCCCGTCGTCGAAGTCGAGTGCGACTCGCAGTTGCGACGACACGTCGCCGTGCATCCTGGCCCATGCGAGACCCCCGCTCGGGCCGAGTTCGGCGGCGAGCGACTCTTCGGCCTCGCCCATTTGAAGATCAGCAGTCGTTGCGAGCGTTTGCAGCATGTAGCGGTGGTCGCTCGCGACTTCGGACCCGTCGACGAGTTCGTCGACGCCGAGGGCTGCGACCCACTGGGCCAGACGCTTCGTGAGCGGGCCGAGCGACGCGGTCCGAGATTGCAGTTCGACCGTCAAACTCGACGCTCGTTCGTTGCGGCTGTCGGTCGTCACGAGCGCGTAGAGGTACGTGTTGACGCGTCGGAGCCGGGTCGTCAGGTCGTTCGTCGCGGAGATCAGCTCCTCGAGGTTTCGTCGATCTTCGTCGGTGGCACCGCGAGGCTCGCAGCGTCGAACGTCGAGTTCGTCATACCGCGCAGCCAGGCGATCGACATCGGCGAACACCCGCTCGAGCGCGGAGGTGAACTCGCGATCGCCCAGTCCGGAAAAGATCGGTTCGAGGTCCCAACGGGGTGCGGTGCTCGTCGTCATGGGTACACGACGGTATCGGACATTCGCCGCCGTCCGAGAGCACCGCGCGCGACCTTCGTCGCGAGTGTCGGCGGCGTACTCCGGCCGACAAGGCTCGCGCCATGAACGACCCTCGGATCCGGCTCGACTTCGACGGCCCCATCGCAACCATCACCAACGCCAATCCCGACAAGCACAACGCATTCGACGACGAGATGGACCTCGCTCTGTTCGACGCACTCGCGACGATCAAGTCACGCACCGACGTGCGGTGCGTGATCTGGCGGGGAGAGGGCAAGTCCTTCTCATCCGGTCGTGACGTCGGGGTGATCGGCGCACATCAGGTCCCGCTGACGCACCACCAGCTCATGACGCGGGGCCATCGTGGGATCCAACAGATCTTCGAGATCGATGCCCCGATCATCGTGGCCGTGCAGGGCTGGGCGATCGGTGCGTCGTTCCAGCGGGCGCTCCTGTGTGATCTGCGCGTGGCGGCCGAGGGCGCCCGTTTCATGCTGCCTGAGGTCACCCACGGTGTCATCCCTGATACCGGTGGCATGGGACGGCTCTATCAGATGGCCGGCCACGGTCTCGCGCTCGACCTGGTCTTGACCGGTCGTGTCCTCACGGTCGACGAAGCACTCCACCACGGGATCGTCTCGCGGGTCGTCCCCGCCGACCAGCTCGATTCGACCGTGCGCGAGATGGCCGAGAAGATCGCCAGCGCTCCGGCGGTCACGGTGAAGATGGCGCGCCGGGTGCTTGCACATCTCGCCGAACCAGCGATCCGTTCGTCGATGGCCGAGGAACTCATCGCGCAAACGTTCATCAACAAGTCCGATGACTTCGCCGAGTTTCGAGCCGCGCGCGACGAAGGACGTCGAGCCGAGTACAGCGGGAGCTGAAGATGATCGACCCGACGCCAACGTCCGGATTGCCCGAACCCCCGCCGATTGGTTCGACTGCACTGCTACCGAATTCGTTCGCCGGGCGTTGCGTGTTCATCACCGGTGGGGGTACGGGCCTCGGTCGGGCGATCGCGTCCGAGTTCGCACGACTCGGCGCCGCAATTGTCATCGCGAGCCGCAAAGCCGAGCATCTCGAGCAGGGCGACACGACCATGCGGGATCTCGGAGCCGATGTGCTCACGGTCACCTGCGACATCCGCGAACCCGATCAGATCGCCGCGGCCTTCGACGTCGCGACGGATCGCTTCGGGCTACCGACGACCTTGATCAACAACGCAGCGGCCAACTTCCCAGTGCCCGCCGAGGACATGTCGCCGAACGCTTGGCGGACCGTGGTCGACATCACGTTGAACGGAACGTTCTTCTGCGCCCGCGAGTTCGCACGCCGTCACCTTGCCGTCGGATCCTCGGCGTCGATCATCAACATCGGAGCCACCTACGCGTGGACCGGTGGTCCGGGTTTCGCTCACTCGGCGGCCGCCAAGGCAGGGGTCAAGAACCTCACCGAGACGCTCGCCGTCGAATGGGCGCCCTACGGGATTCGCGTCAACGGGTTGGTTCCGGGACTGTTTCCTCACGACGACATGACGGCCGACATCCAAGGCAACCTTGCCCGCACGAACGACAAGGATGCCTGTCAGCCGGCACTGCGGGTCGGACGGCTCCGCGAGCTGGGTTGGGCCGCCACATTTCTGGCGTCGGACTATGCGAATTTCATCGCAGGACACACGCTCGTCGTCGACGGTGCGAACTGGCAGCGCCGATCGCTCACGAATCCCCCCGTGGTGACGGTCCGCGAGCAAATGGGCAAAGGTCCGTTCGGCGCGACGTGACCTCAGAGCGTTCCGTCGGCGAGGAGATCGATGGGGTCGCGCCCGTGGACGATGCCGAGGTAACCGCCGAGATCGTCGATCGCGTCGTGCACCGCGTAGCCGAGTAGTTCTTGGGCCTGGCGGGGGAGGGTGCGGGCGATGGCGGGCGGGGTTCCGAGGTAATTGTTCTCTTCGGTGCGGAGCCATCCGAGGCAGAACGAGAAGTGGAATGCTCGTCGCCACTGGTCGGCGGTGGTGTTCGCGCCGCCGCCGTGCAGCGTGGAACCGAGGTAGATGACGGCGCTCCCCGCTCGCATCTCTGCGTGCGCGATCTCGTACTCGGCGACCGACCGCCAACGCTCCGCGTCGTGATGGCTTCCGGGCACCACTTGCGTCGCGCCATTGTCACGGGTCATGTCGACCAGCGCCCACACCGAAGCAACCTGGACGATGGGTCGCGGTTGGGGCAGATGCACCCAGACATCTTCATCGCGATGGAGCATCTGTGCGGTGGCTCCGGGGCCGCGGTCGAGAATCGACGCGATGTTGAGCTGGTAGCGCGCGCAGTTCGGGAGGAGGAGCGCGTCGGTCACGGCCAACATCACAGGGTGGGTGAGGACGTGGGCGACGAACGACGGCGAGCGAGCGGTCAACGAGTCGACGTGGCGGGTCCGGGGCCCGAAGAAATCATCGAGTGCCGCGTTGATCTGCTTCGCGCCGACCTCGGCCGCTTCGACGAAGGGGTCGACCTCGCGATTGATCGCCTCGAGTTGCGGGGGATCGAGCAAGTCTTCGACGATGACCGCCCCCTCACGACGAAGCAGCCCAACAATCTCCTCAACGGATGCACGTGCTGAGGTGCGGGCGAGGGTGACAGGTTGGGTCGCCGTCATGGGGCGATTCTCGCACGTTCGGAGGTGGCCGCGTCATGATGGCCGGGTGAGCGAACTCGTACCGAGAGCGGCGATCGCGCTGCCATGGGACGCCGCGGTCGACGACCCGATCGGTCTGATTGCGTCGGCGCGAGCTGAGCACGGCGACACGTTCGTCGTGCAATCCGACGCAGGCCAATGGTGGTTCGTGTTCGGACCGGTAGGGGTCCGGTCGTTCTACGCGCTCGAGGAACAGGCTGCGAGCAAGGGAGTCGCCGACTGGCAGATGTTGCGTCGGAAGCTCCCCGACGAGATCTTCGTCGGGCGCCGCACCCTCCCGCACGACTTGTGGTCTCGACACGCGACGCAGGGCTATCTCCGCTCGCTCGACGAAGCGATCGATGTCGCGTTCGCCGAGATGGGAAGCGAAGGTTCGACCGATCTGTTCGTCTGGAGTCGGCGACTGGGACATCGGATGGGCCTGGCGAGTTGGGGTGGCATACGCCCGAGCCTCGAACCGAGCTTCGACGAGTTGATCGACACATTCGATCGGCTCGATGGGGCGGCGGCGTTCGTCGACCCGGTCGCGATTCGCCACGTCGCAGCGTCGGGGTACGCGGACGAACGGCGAGCGTTGGCCGCGATCGAAGCGCGGTTCGCCCCGATCGTTGCCGACCGGATCGCTCACCCGGTCGACGACCTGTTCGGTGCGATCGTCGCTCGCTGGGCCTCTCAGCCACGATCAGAACGTGATCGTGGTGTCGCCCGCGACGTCGTGCTGGTCCATCTGGGTTCGATGTCGAACTTGTTCGCAGCGTTGGGTTGGACCGTCGGACATCTCGTGTTGCATCCGCTGATCGCGGAGGCGGTTCGCGCTGGTGACCGCTCCCTCGCCGAACGGTGCGCACTCGAATCGACGAGGCTTGCCCAGCGGTCCTTGATGTCGCGAGCGGCGCTTCACGATCTCGATCTCGTGACCGATCTCGGCACGGTACGAGTGTCGAAAGGCGACTCGATCGCGACCCTGCTCGCGCTGACCAACACGACGGCAGCACCTGGACTCGACGTCTACGACCCCGACCGGTGGGACAAGCGCCGCTTGCGGGATGCTCCGAGCCTTGCGGCCCGTGAACTCGTGACGACGTTCGGTCACGGGGCGCACACCTGCCCCGCGCAACCGTTCTCGATCGCGGCGATCGTCGCCGCCGTATCGGGTCTCATCACGCGGTTCGATCTTCGACCACGTTTCGACACGATCATCCCGGCACCGGGTCAGATCGGAGGGGTCGCGAGGACGCGCGATCCGTGCGTGGTCGACTATCGGCTGCGGTGACTCGCGACGAGCTCGCTCAGGGTCAACAGCCGGTAGCCGGCTCCGCCCCACGCCTCGAGCACTGCGGGTAGCGCAGCCAACTCGGTGTCGCGACGGACGACGAGATCTGGACTCTCGGTGCCGTCGTAGCCCGCCGTGCCGATGCCGTCGTGCAGATCGATAATTGCGCCTGGACTCGCCGACGCGATCAGGTGGTCGCGTACGCCGTTCACATCGTCGTCCCGAATCGTCCGCTTGCCGCGTTGGGCCGACCAGAACACCAGGTCGAGGCGGAGTTCACTCACCGCCAGCAACGTTGCGGTGGTCGTCTCGCCCCGCGGCGGCCGAAAGAACCGTGCCGGTTGACCGGTCGTGCGTTCGATGACTTCGTTGGCGCGAGCGATATCGCTGATCACGAAGTCTCGGTCGCGTCGAATCGCACTGACGTGCTCGTGGCTGTGGTTGGCTGCCTCGTGGCCACGCTCGACGACGCGTCGAGCCAGTTCGGGGTAGGTCTCGACCAATGCCCCCAACATGAAGAAGGTGGCCTTGGCTGCGTGCTCGTCGAGCAAGTCGAGGATGGGTTCGGTGTAGCGCGGGAGTGGCCCGTCGTCGAACGTCAGTGCCATGGCCCGCTCGTCCGTGTCGACCGACCACCAGATCGCCGCCTGACCGGTTTGCGAACGAGGCGCGACCGACTCCAACAGACGTGGGGGGAACGTGTCGTGGTTCGCGGCGACGAATCCGCCGCCGATCGTGGCACCGCTCACCGCAGCCGCGCTGCCGATGCCGAGACGTTGGAGGAAGGTGCGGCGGTACAAGCGGCCGATCGTAGGGCGTTACGGACCGCGATCGGTGACGCCGCCGGGGTCGTCGACGGCATCGTCTTGCGACCTGGGGAACTCGTCGAGGTCTCGAAGCGCGGGAAATCGAAACCACCACACGACGGCGACGATCAATGTCGCGAATCCCCCGCTCACGATCGCTACCGGCGTGCTCGACGCGGCCGCCACCGCTCCGGATTCGAACGCTCCGAGCTCGTTACTGGCGCCGATAAAGACGTTTTCAACCGCCAAGACCCTTCCGCGCCGGTCGGCGGGCGTCGCCAACGGCACCAGCGTCGCTCGGATGTACACGCTGACGGCATCGGCGCCCGACAAGATCGCGAGCGCCGCGAACGCAACGGCGAACTCGCGGGTGACGCCGAGTACGACCGTGAAGACGCCGAATACGGCGACGGCGATGAGAAGCGTTCGCCCGATGCGGTGCAGCAGCGGACGGCGCGCCAACACGATCGTCGTCAGGCCGGCTCCGATTCCCACGGCTGCGCGTAGCCAGCCCAAGCCGACCGGCCCGACACCCAATCGTTGCTCGGCAATCGCCGGTAGCAGCGCAACGGCGCCGCCGAACAGCACTGCAAACAAGTCGAGCGAGATCGCACCCAACAGAATCGGGCGCCGCGAGATGAATCGGAGACCCTCGAATGCGTCGGTGAGCGACGGTGCCTCGAGGTCGTCGTGGTGTGAGCGAGTACGGTCCTTCTCGATCGTCAGCACCGCGCCTGCGCCGAGCAGCAGCAGCACGGCGACGCCGACGAACGGCGCCGCCGGATCCACGGCGTACAAGAATCCGCCGATCACGGGTCCGATGATGAGCGACACCTGCCAGCTCAACGCGTAGCGCGCCACCAGGGTGGCGAGTTCGGCCGGCGGAACGATGTCGCTCGGCAGCGCGCGAGCGGCAGGCGCCATGAACGCCCGGAACGTACCGAAGCCGATGACGAGCAAGAAGATGGGTGTCGTCGAGCTGACGTCGTTCAGTGCCAACGAACCCAGCGCCACCATCGTCACGGATTCCAACGTCGCTCCGATCGCGACCACCCGACGGCGGTCGTGACGATCGGCGATCGGACCGGTGACGAAGACGAGTACCGCGGCGGGCGCAAACTCCGCCAACCCCAACAGGCCGAGATCGAATTCGCTCCCCGTGATGTCGTAGATCAACTTGCCGAGCGCAATCACGGCAATACCGCTCGCGGTCGAGACGCAGACCGCGCTTGCGAGAAACGCGACCACTGACCGGTTCTTCATGGGCAACTCACGAGGAGAACGTAGCGAAGGGATGGGTCAAGACGTGGCTGGCTTGTCGCCGAGCAGGTAGCGCGGACCGACGCCGAGGCGAGCGGCGTTGTCACCGGGGTTGTAGAGCGCGCAGGCACGAAAACTCAGGCACCCGCACCCAATGCACTCGGTGAGTTCGTCTCGCAAGAGCTCGAGCCGACGAATCTCGTCGTCGAGGCGCGGCCGCCATGACTTCGAAACTCGGGCCCAGTCGGCCTTGGTTGGCGTTCGTCGGTCGGGGAGCGAGGCAAGTTCGCCTCGGATCTCGTCGAGAGAGAGCCCGATCCGTTGCGCTGCTCGAATGAATGCCACGCGGCGCAGCGTGTCGCGTCGGAACCGTCGTTGGTTCCCATCAGTGCGAAGGCTCGAGATCAGGCGTTCGCGTTCGTAGAAACGAAGGGTCGGCGTTGAAACGCCGGCCCGATCGGCGAGCTCGCCGATCGTCAACAACTCCTCGTTCATGTCCACACCTCGACCGACAACGCAGTGCCTTGACCTGAAGTTGACTTTAGGTTCTAGGGTACGTCAGCATGACAGCGCAGCGCAATCTTGTGGACGAACGCGGCGATGCATCGCTGGTCGCAGCGGTCGCGGAATCGGTCTCGTCGCCGCGCTCGGCCGACTCGAACTCGTTCATCCTCCACGCACCGCTGGAGCTGGCGGCTCGGTACGGCCTGTTGCCGTTCGTGCGAACGGACCGAAGATTCGAGGCGCGGGATCGGATCGCCGATGTTGCCCGGCAGTGGGAGGCGCACTCACCCGCCGTGCGCGCGCCACGGGTGACGAATGCGACAGCCGCCGATCCGGCGGGCGCGATGGTCGCGGCGCTTGCCGCGGGCGATGTCGACGCGGCCGACGCGGCCGCCGTCGCGCTGTCCGAGTCGGTGACACCTGAAGCGCTCGTGAGCGAGGTCGGTGACGCGATCCTCCCCTGCACGACCGCCGCCGCCCATGCCGCGATCTTCCTGTACCTCCTCCCGCGCGTCGCACCGCGCGGGGAGTTGCCCGTGTCGTTGCTCCGACCGCTCGCTCGAGAGCTCGCTCGGTTTCCCGATTGGAGGCTGCGTTGGATCGACGACTTCCAGGCATCCCCGGTGGCGGGCACGCAGTTGTTCGACGCCCTGGCGGCGACGCCGTTCGTCGGGATGGGGGCCAGTCCGTTCATCCATCCGATGCTGATGCAGGTCGACCCTACCGGCATCGCGCGCGAGGCCTTGGCACACGGCGTTCCCGTCGATGACTTGGCGGGCGCCCAGCGCAGCGTCCTCCGGGCCGCCGCATTGTCGATGTTGCTCGAACCCGACGAACATGCTCCGTACGGGTGGAGCCACTGTCTGACGATGTCGCAGGCGGCCCTCGGAATCGCGGCACGACTCCGGGACCCGGTGCGGGCGATCGCGATCGCCGCGACGTACGTGGTGGGTTTCCGCGCCACGCTTGCATCCGCACCGTTGCAGCGCGACTACGCGCCGGTCGATCCGGGCTGCGCGTGGGGCGAGTCATTCGAAGCCGGTTCCCAAACCGCCGCGGCCGCCGTGTGGCACGCGCCCGTCTGGGAGCGAGCGTCGATCGTCGAGGTCCTGGCGACCCGGGCGGCAGTGCATGCCGATGCGCATCTGGTGAAGTACACGTTGGCCTGCCTCGACGCGGCGTCGCTTGACCCGATGGCTTCGCCCCTCTATCTCGCCGCGTGTGCGCATCTCCACGGTGTTTGGGCGACCCGGGCGCAGCCCTGGTCGGACTGAACCGCGTCGCTCCGGGAACGGGGCGTTAGCGTTTGCCCTCATCTCCGCGAGGAACGGAGGTCATCGCGGCGCGAAGGAGTGCTTGTGTTTCGACTCGTGAACATCGACGGCCGGGCGGCGCTCGAACGTGAGGGTGACTATCACGATCTCGCCACGGTGGCGGACGATCCCGCGCTCGCCGATCCGATGATGGCGATCGCGCGCTTCGACGACCTGCACGGGTTCCAAGGCGGTTGCGAGGATCGCGTCCCCACTGGTTCGATTGCTGACGTCGAGCTCGGCCCACCGGCGCCTGTGCCTCGTCAGGTGTTCGGCATCGGCCTCAACTATCGCGACCACGCCGGGGAGAGCGGAATGGCGCTCCCGCCGGCGCCGCTCACCTTCACGAAGTTTCCGACATCGATCGGCCCTCCCGACGCCGATATCCCTCTCTCGGGCGGCGCCGTCGATTGGGAGGTCGAAATCGTTGCCGTGATCGGCCACGAGGCCCGCCACGTCAGCGTCGACGACGCGTGGCATTTCGTCGCGGGCGTCACCCTCGGGCAGGACATTTCGGATCGGACCGTGCAGATGACCGGGAACCCGCCCCAGTTCAGCCTCGGAAAGAGCTTCGAGAACTTTTCGCCGATCGGACCGGCGATCGTCTCGGCCGACGCATTCGTCGACCGCGACGATATCGAATTGTGGTGCGACGTCAACGGTGATCGCAAGCAACACGCCCGGTCGAGTCGCTTGATCTTTTCGATTCCGAAACTCGTGGCCTATCTGTCATCGGTCTGTCGTCTGCTCCCCGGTGACGTGATCTTCACTGGCACCCCATCGGGCGTGGGCATGGCGACGGGAACCTTCCTGAGCGAGGGCGACCTCGTCGAATCAGGCGCGGCCGGAATCGGTTCGTTGCGCAATCGGTGCGTTGCCGGTCGCGGACCTTTGGCGGTGTGAGCATGGCACCGAGGGTCGAACGTCCGGCGATGTCGGAATACGGCGTGCCCGAAACGCTCGAAGGCGCGCTGGATTGGTCGTGGGCGCGTGAACGACTGCGGACATGGCGGAACTTCTGGATCGTGACCGTGAGTGTGAGCGGTCGGCCGCACGCACTGCCGGTGTGGGGTGTTTGGCTCGACGACCCCGACCAGTTCTGGTTCAGTTGCGCCCGCAGTGCTCGAAAAGCTCGCAACCTCGCCGAGAACTCACACGTCGTGGTCGCCGGCGAGGACACCGTCGAGGTCGTGTCCATCGAGGGCGTCGCTCGTCGCGCGACAGTCGCCGAGAGCACCCGAGCCATCGAGGCCTACCTGGCGAAGTACTGGGACGATCCGAGCCAACTTCCCGAGATGCAAGCGTTCCTGGAGTCCAACGCGATGTTCTTCGTCGATCCCGAGCGGGCCTTCGGAGTCATCGAACGGGAAGAAGACTTCGCGGCGCGTGCGACGCGTTGGGTCTGGTGATCCTGCGCGACGGTTCGATTCAGTCGCGGGGTAATGGATCCGTCGGGATTGGAAAGGCGACGAACCCGTCGGCCTCGTGTCGGCCAACGGAGCTGTAGTAGCGCTGCGCGAACTTCCAGCCATCCGGCCGACGCCGGTACACGTCGCGGTAGAGGCCGAACGCCTGGCTGAATTCGTCCGAAGCGGGATCGTGGCGTAGTTCGCAGATGTAGATGCGGCCCGTGGCGCGGCCCATCGGAACATCGAGTTCCTCGATCACGGCGTTCAGAATCGAAAAGACGAAGAAGTCGAATCGAGCGATCGCGCCCTCGATGAACGAAGCGATCGCCTCCCCACCTCGAAACTCCATGGACCGATCCCGCAAGTCGAGGTCGACGAAGCAATCGGGCTCGAACAGGTTCGGGAGATCCGACCATCGACGCTGGCTGACCAGATCCGCGTAACGGCGCTGCAGACGTTCGATCGCGACGTAGTCGGGCGTTTCTGCACTACTCACGCCGCAGCACCCTAGGTGTCAGGGCGACCACGCGTGGGAGATGTCGGAACGAGTCGGTGTGGCGTATCGTCATGGCGTGCCCAGTGTGACGTTCGACGGTGAAACCCACGACGAGATCGTCGGCAAGGTCCGACGTTGGTTGGCGTCGGTCGATGGTGAGGCGAGCGCGAATCTCTCGATCACCCAGGTGGTCGAGCAGAGCGCGGAACTGACCAAGAGCGCGTTGCGGGTCATCGCGGGCGCGGCACCCGGCCCGCTGGCGCAGAGCGACGTCGTCAAGGCCCTGACCGAGATGGGCTACAGCGCCACCGACACCACGAAGAAGGCCGTCATCGACGGCCTCGATTCGATCGATCGCCTCACCGGCGGCAGCGTCGTCGCAAAGCTGCGCGATGCGGGCGCGAACGTGGCGTACGCGATGAACGCACAGGTCGCAAAGAGTGTCCTCGAGACCATGAAACGCATGTGACTCGGTTCGTCACCGACAACAGCACGAACGAGTGATGCATCGAGAGGAGGTGAGAACGAGATGAAGACTTCTCATCTGGCGCGCTTGACCGAGCCGCTGGTGCGAGTCGACGGCGAACTGCGGCCGGCGACCTGGGAACAGGCAATTGCGCGCGTCGCCGACGGAATCGCAGCGATTCGCGACCAGTTCGGGCCCGACGCGTTCGGCATCTTCAGCTGCTCCAAGAGCACCAACGAGATGAACTACGCAGCTCAGAAGTTCGCTCGCGTCGTCGTCGGAACCAACAACATCGACAGCTGTAATCGAACCTGACACGCGCCCAGCGTCGTCGGTCTGGCGACAGTATTCGGAGTCGGTGGAGGCACGAGTTCCTACCGCGAGGTCGAAGATGCAGACCTCATCGTTTTGTGGGGCTCGAACGCCCGCGACGCGCATCCGATCTATTTTCATCACGTCCTCGCGGGCTTGCGCAACGGTGCGCGGATGTACGTCGTCGACCCTCGCCGTACGTCGTCCGCTGCGTTCGCCGACGTTTGGCTGGGGCTCGACGTCGGTAGCGACATCGCGCTCGCAAACGGCGTCGCTCGTGAGATCATCGCCGCGGGACTCGTGGACCGTGAGTTCATCGAACACGCGACCGAGGGTTTCGAGGAGTTCGCGTCTGCGATCGACCATTGGACACTCGACTACACCGCAGCCGTGACCGGGCTACCACCCGATCGCATCCGAGATTTCGCACACGAGATCGGCCACGCCCGTCGCCTGCAACTGTGTTGGACACTCGGGATCACCGAACACGTCACCGCCGTCGACAACGTGCTGTCGCTCATCAATCTGGCGCTGCTCACGGGCAACGTCGGACGATGGGGAAGCGGCCTCGTTCCCCTCCGCGGGCAGAACAACGTGCAAGGGGGAGGGGATATGGGCGCAATTCCAGCCCGCCTCCCGGGCTTCGCCGATGTCACCGACGTCGGTGTTCGAGCGCGATTCGAGACGGCATGGCAGGCGGTGGTCCCCGAACAACCGGGGTTGCACCTGTCGCAGATGTTCGAGGCGATGCACGCAGGATCGTTACGAGCCCTCTGGGTGATCGGCGAAAACCCCGCCGACTCGGAAGCCGACGGAGAACACGCTCGCCGCGCGCTCGAATCGCTCGACCTGTTGGTCGTCCAGGATCTGTACCTGACTCGAACCGCGGCGATGGCCGATGTCGTATTGCCAGCGGCCGCGGGGTGGGCGGAGTCGGAGGGATCGGTGACCAACAGCGAGCGTCGAGTCCAGCGGGTTCGCCGGGCGGTTGCGCCGCCGGGCGCCGCTCGAGACGACCTCGCGATCGTGTTCGACGTCGCCCGCGTGCTCGGACACAATTGGGGAACCCCCGACGCCGAGCACGTCTGGGATGAAGTGCGGTCGGTCTCTCCGAATCACGCTGGCATGTCGTACGAGCGCCTGGAGCGTCACGGCGGAATCCAGTGGCCGTGCCTCGACCTCGACGATCCCGGAACTGCGTTTCTCCACGGCCGACTCTGGGAACGACCGGTGGGCGGTGCGCGGGCCGCGTTCCACGCCTGCGCCTGGTCGCCACCGCTCGATCACCTCGATCCGGACTTTCCGATCCGACTCACGACCGGGCGCGTCCTCGACGGCTACAACACCGGTGTCCAGACGGCCCGGTTTGCTTCACCGATCCGATCGGGCGACACCCTCGATCTGGGCGCTGCGACCGCGGCGCAGTACCGGATCGCCGACGGAGCCCGAGTTCGAGTGTCGTCGCGGCGTGGCGCGATCGAGATGACGGTTCGAGTCGTCGACAATCTTCCCAGCGGACTCGCCTTCACGACTTTTCACTTCCCCGAGTTCGCAGACGTCAACCGACTCACCAGCGACGCCTGGGATCCGAAGTCGGGAACGGCCGAGTTCAAAGCGACCGCGATCCGAGTCGAACTCGCCGAAGCAAAGCCATGAGCGATCTACATTTCACCCACGAGCGCGCCGACCGGGACGAGGAGATCGCGATCGCGTCGGCACTCGAAGGCGAAGGGTCGGCAGTGCAGTTCGATGGTGATCGCATCTCCATCGGAGGACGCAGCCGGACGAGCGAACGCAGGCATCTCCTCCTGCCTGGATTGTGGGCGCTGCACGATGCAGTCGGATGGATTTCGCCGGGAGGTCTGAACTCGTTGAGCGCAGCGCTCGGGGTTCCACCTGCGGAGGCCTACGGAGTCGCGACGTTCTACGACTTGTTCCACACGTCACCACCACCGCCCGTCACGATTCGCCGCTGCGACGATCTCGCGTGCCGCGTCCTCGTTCGAGCCGACGATGAACTCGACTCCAACCGCGAGATCGCGATGACGCCACCGATCCCCAACGGTGACGTGGTTCACACCGCGTGCCTCGGGCAGTGCGACCGGGGTGCGGCCGCACTCGTTCAGCGCCGCGGGGAGCCGATCTCGGTCTCGTATCGGTCAGACTCCTCGGCGGTTGTCGATGGCGGAACGCATCCTCGCCTGCTTCGCCGAGTCCTCGCTGGCGACACGGGATCGCTCGCGTCGTATCGAGCCCACGGCGGCTTCGAGGTGCGCGCGCGAGCCCTCGAGCTCGGTCCTGCCGCGATCCTCGAACTCGTTTCGGCGAGTGGCTTGCAGGGACGCGGTGGAGCTGCGTTTCCGACCGGAGCGAAATGGCTCGCGGTCGCCGAGCAAACCGCGGCGATCAAGCACGTCATCGCCAACGCCGACGAGTCCGAACCGGGAACGTTCAAAGATCGCGTGTTGATGGAGCGTGATCCCTTCGCGCTCGTCGAGTCGATGCTCGTCGCCGGGTACGCGATCGGCGCGAGCCGCGGGTGGGTCTACGTGCGCGGCGAGTATCCCGAGGCCCGTGCCCGACTCGCCGCCGCGATCGACGAATGTCGTGCCGCCGGGCTCCTCGGACTCGAGTTCGACATCGAGCTCCGCCGAGGTGCAGGGGCGTACATCTGTGGCGAAGAAACGGCCCTCCTCGAGTCGATCGAGGGCTATCGCGGCGAGCCCCGGAACAAGCCCCCGTACCCGACCACCCATGGGTTGTTCGGTCAACCAACGGTGATCAACAACGTCGAGACTCTCCTCAACGTGCTCGACGTCGTGGCGCTCGGCGCCCAAGCCTGGCGTTCGGTTGGGACCGAGCAATCGCCCGGCACTCGACTGTTCAGCCTCAGCGGCCACGTGCAGCGTCCCGGCGTCTACGAACATCCCATGGGCGTGTCGCTGCGGCGGGTGATCGACGCAGCCGGCGGACCCGACGGCGATCGGAGACTGCAAGCGGTGTTGCTCGGTGGCGCCGCCGGCGTGTTGGTCGGGCCCGATCAGCTCGACATCGAACTCAGCTTCGAAGGCGCACGAACTGCAAACGTCACCCTCGGCAGTGGCGTCGTGATGGTCCTCGACGACTCCGTCGACCTTCGCGACTTTGTCGGTCGAGCGACCGAGTTCTTCGCGCACGAGTCCTGTGGTCAGTGTGTACCGTGTCGAATCGGAACCCAGCGGCAGATGGAACAAGTCCGCGCGGCGACATTCGACGACGCGTTGCTCGGCGATCTCGATCGCGTGATGACCGACGCATCGATTTGTGGTCTCGGCCAAACGGCGGCGTCCCTCGTCCGCTCCGCGCGAGCATTGAAGATGCTGTGACCACCCGGTTCACGCTCGACGGTCGCTCGATCGACGCCGACTCTGGGGTCACGATCCGCGACGCGGCCGAGGCCGCGGGGGTCGAGATCCCGACCATGTGCTGGGCGCGGCACCTCACACCTGTGAACGTGTGTCGGCTCTGCGTCGTCGAGGTCGAGGGCTCGCGGGCGTTGGTGCCTTCGTGCTCGCGGGCCGTCGAGGACGGCATGGTCGTGACAACCGACTCGGAGCGCGTGAACCATTCGCGTCGGATGGTGTTGGAGCTGTTGGGGTCGTCGGTCGATCTCGACTGGGCCGACCCTGAGCTCGTCGCGCAGCTCGACCAGTACGGAGCGGTGCCGACACGATACGAGGGTGCTGCCACCAAGCGGGCCGAGCCGAAGCAGCACGACGACCTGTACGTCCGCGACTACCAGCGGTGTGTGCTGTGTTACAAGTGCGTCGAGGCCTGCGGCGACGATGCTCAGCACACGTTCGCCATCGCGGTGGCCGGGCGGGGTTTCGACGCACACATCTCGACCGAATTCGACACGGTGTTACCCGACAGCGCGTGCGTGTATTGCGGCAATTGCATTGCCGTGTGTCCGACCGGTGCGCTCACGCCGTTGACCGAGTTCGTACGTCGGGAGGCGGGGGAATGGACGCCCGAAGAACAAACGGTGACCCGAACCGTGTGCGGATTTTGTGGTGTCGGCTGCAATCTCGACCTCCACGTCCAAGCGGGCGAGATCGTCAAGGTCACCAGCCCTGCCGACCACGACATCACCCACGGCAACCTGTGCGTCAAAGGCCGGTTCGGCTGGCAACACCTCACGTGAGCGCAGCTCCGTCTGGCGGCGCTTGATCGACTGAGGTGGGCATTCGTGCTGTCCTGCGGCACCGCGCGCGAGGATCGGGCATGCACGACGAGCGGGAAGTGGTCGAGGCGCGGGTTCGACGGGCGTTGCGGGAGCGGATTCGACCCGCGGTGTATCCCGAGTCGGTGCCACTCGAGATCGAGGCATGGACCGCTCCCGGAGAACCCGTGTCGTTCGACGAAGCGATGGCGGCTGAGTTTCGGCCGCTTCGCGTCGGTGAGGGCTGGGCGCGGGCCTGGGGAACGACCTGGATGCGACTCCGAGGCACCGTTCCCGATGGCTGGGAGGATGCGAGCGTCGACGCAGTCGTCGACATCGGGTTCAGCGGGGTCGGCCCTGGGTTCACCGCCGAGGGCCTCTTCTGGAACGTCGACGGCTCGACCCGCGCCGGTTTGCATCCCGATCGGCGGTCGCTGCGGTTGCCGGAGGCCCGTGCGGGCGGATCGATCGCGCTGGTGCTGGAGGCCGCTGCCAACCCGCCGATCCACACGCCCATCACGCCGCTCGGAGCATGGGACACTGCGGGCGATCGCCCTTTCTATGTGATGCGGCGGGCAGACCTCGCTCGACGTGATGTCGAGGTCGAGCAACTCGTCCACGACCTCGACGTGCTGTCGAGCCTGATGCGAACGCTCCCGCTCGACGACCCGCGCCGATCACGTCTCCTGCGGACGCTCGATCGCTCGATGGATGTCATCGACCTGGCCGATGTCAGCCGGAACGCCAGCGCCGCCCGCGATGTTCTGGCTCCCGCACTCGAAATTCCCGCTCGATCGAGTGCACACAAGATTGTCGGAGTCGGTCACGCACACATCGACAGCGCTTGGCTCTGGCCGGTGCGCGAGACGATCCGCAAGTGCGCACGGACGTTCACGAACGCGCTGGAGCTGATCGCTGCTGATCCCCAGTTCGTCTTCGTGTGCTCGCAGGCTCAGCAGTACGACTGGATGGAGCAGCGCTATCCGGAGCTGTTCGAGCGGATACGCGCCGCGGTGGCCGCAGGGCGGTTCACCCCGGTCGGCGGGATGTGGGTCGAGTCCGACATGAACCTGCCGAGCGGCGAGTCGATCGCTCGGCAGCTCATCCACGGACAGCGATACTTCGAATCTCGTTTCGGTTCGCGGTGTCGCGAAGTGTGGATCCCTGATGTGTTCGGCTACCCGGGCTCGCTTCCGCAGATCTTCGCCGCTGGTGGATGCGACCGGTTCGTCACGCAGAAGCTGAGTTGGAACAAGCAGAACCGCATGCCGCACCACACCTTCCGTTGGACCGGCATCGACGGCACGAGTGTGCTCACGCACTTCCCGCCAATCGACTCGTACAACGCGTTGGTGATTCCGAAAGAGCTCGCACACGCGCAGCGAAACTTCCGTGACGCAGCGTGGAGCGATTGGTCGCTCATGCCCTTTGGCCACGGCGACGGCGGCGGTGGGCCAACGCTCGACATGCTCGAGCGAGCGCGCCGCGTTCGGGATCTCGATGGCCTCCCGAATGTGCAACTCGGGACGCTCGACACGTTCTTCGAGCACGTCGAGCGCGACATCGCGACGGATCCTGCCGCGCTGCCCGAGTGGCGTGGCGAGCTGTACTTCGAGATGCACCGCGGCACGTACACGAGTCAATCGAACACGAAAGTGGGAAACCGGCGGGCGGAGCATCTCCTCCGCGAAGCCGAGTTGTGGTGGGCTGGCCACGGCGGCGGGCCCGTCGACGAACTCGACCGGCTGTGGAAAGACGTGCTGCTCCTGCAGTTCCACGACATCATCCCCGGAAGCTCCATCGCCTGGGTCTACGAGGACACCGAACGCGAGTACACGCGCATCCACCACCGCCTCGAGCAGATCGTCCTCGACGCGTTGTCGCGCGTTGCGACAACGGCGCCGACCGTTGCGAACCCGGCGACGGCAAGCCGCGACGAGGTCGCCGAGATCGACTTCCCACTCGACGGCGCGGTGCAGCTCCTCGCAGACGGTCGGGTCGCCGCACGGTTGGTCGCGCCCGGGCTCGGTTTGGCCGGAGCGATTCCGCAGGCGGTGACGGTCCCAGTCGTGGTCAGCGATCGGGCCATGACGAACGGCATCGTCGCGATCGAGTGGGACCATCGCGGTCGACTCACCTCGATCCGCGATCTGCGCAACGACCGCGAGTGTTTCCGGCCCGGCAGCGCGCTGGCGGTCGAGCTGGCCCCCGATCTGCCAAACGAGTACGACGCCTGGGATCTCGAGTCGTGGACCCGTCGGAACACGGTCGAGATCGACGAATGTGACGAGATCGAGGTCGTCGATGCAGGCCCGCTCGTCGCACGGGTCCGGGTTACACGCACGTTCGCCAGCTCGCGAATCACCTCTGCGTATGTGATGCGGGCCGGCAGCGCGCGTATCGACATCGAGTGTGCCGTCGACTGGCATCATCGTGACCACTTGTTGTCGCTCTCCTTTCCCATCGACGTCCATAGCGACGTCGCCGCTTGCGACATCCAGTTCGGGTACGTGAACCGCCCTCGGCACGCCAGCACGAGTTGGGACGCCGCAAAGTTCGAGGTGTGCGCGCACCGCTGGGTCGACGTCAGCGAAGCCGATTTTGGCGTCGCGGTGCTGAACAACGGCCGGTACGGCTACTGCGTGCACGGCGACGACGTCCGGGTTTCGCTCCAGAAGGGCGCGCAATGGCCCGACCCCATGGCCGACGACGGACATCACGAGGTCACGGTGTCGCTGTTCCCGCACGGTCCGGGGTTGGTCGAGGTCGTGCACGAAGCCGAAGCCTTGAACCTGCCGCTGCGCGTCGTCACGGGGTCGGCGAGTTCGCTGGAATCGCCGCTGGTCGAAATCGGCGCACCGAACGTACTCGTCAGCGCCGTGAAACGCGCCGATGACGGCGCAGGCACCGTCGTGCGGGTCTGGGAAGCGGTCGGTGCTCGCGCCAACCTGACGACGCTGCCGACGAACGCTCAGCGGACGAATTTGCTCGAGGAACCATCCGACGAGCAACCCGGATCGATCGGTGCGCTTCGTCCGTTCGAGCTCGCGACCTGGCGCTGGTAGCAGCGGGCCCGCGGGTGGCGGGTTCGTGCGGGCGGCCCTCTAGTCTGAGCGACGATGGCGACCCCGATTCGCACCAACTGGACCCGAGCCGAGGTCGCCGACCTCTATGCCCGCCCGCTGATGGACTTGGTCCTCGCCGCTGCCTGCGTGCACCGAGAGTTCCACGATCCGACAGAGGTGCATCTGTGCCAGCTGCTCTCGATCAAGACCGGCGAGTGTCCCGAGGACTGCAGCTATTGCAGCCAAAGCGTCCACACCGACAGCCCCGTCAAGGTCGAACCCCTCATGGCGATCGACGAGGTGGCCGCGGTTGCCCGCCGAGCCGCCCGGAACGGCGTGACGAGGCTCTGCATGGGCGCAGCCTGGCGCGAGGTCAAGGACAACGCTCAGTTCGACCGGGTCGTCGAGATGGTTCGTGTCGTCAAGGCCGAAGGCGTCGAAGTGTGCGTCACCCTCGGAATGTTGAACGCGGAACAGGTGTCGCGACTCGCTGAGGCTGGGCTCTACGCCTACAACCACAATCTCGACACGTCCGAGGAGTACTACCCGGAGATCATTTCGACACGCACCTATCAGGATCGACTCGACACCATCGACGCGGTGCGGACGACCGACGTCACCGTCTGTTGTGGCGGCATCATCGGCATGGGCGAGCGCGACGACGATCGCGTCGGGTTGCTCCACCGCCTCGCCACCCTCGAGCCGCATCCTGAGTCCGTACCGATCAATGTCCTGGCAAAGTTCGACGGTTCCAAACTGGCCACCGCGCCGGAGGTCGACGCAACCGAGACGGTGCGTATGGTCGCAGTTGCTCGTTTACTGATGCCGCGCGCGGTCGTCCGACTTTCGGCCGGTCGCGACAAGATGAGCGTGTCCGATCAGGCCCTGTGTTTTCTCGCCGGCGCGAACTCGATCTTCTCGAGCGAACGCAACATGATGTTGACCTCGGTCTCGCCGTGCAACGATCACGCGAGCGACAAGGCGATGCTGTCGTTGCTCGGATTGAGACCGCGTGCCCTCGACACCGACGCGCCAACCGCTACCGTTTCGGCGTGACGATCAGCCTGCACGATCCGTACACCTTCACGCGCGGCGCGCCGCATGACGAGTTCCGCCGCCTTCGCGACGACGATCCGATCAGCCGCCAAGACCATCCCGTCATCGGGACCTACTTTGCGATCGCTCGCCATGCCGATGTGCTTGCCGTGTCGCGAGATTCGCACACCTGGTCGAACCAGCCGCACCCGATGCCCGATCTGGGTGCCGGCGGCGAAGCGGGAGACGGCGGCATCTCGGAGTTGCTGATCAGCAAGGACCCGCCCGAGCACACCAAGCTGCGCAAGTTGATCAACCGGGGATTCACGCCCCGACGGGTCGCCGACCTGACCGAACGCATCGAAACGCGGGTGCACGCGATCATCGACTCCCTGCGTGACCAACGCTCCTGCGATCTCGTCACCGATCTCGCGCTGTGGTTGCCGTTGCACGTCATCGCCGACCTCGTCGGCGTGCCCGAAGAGGATCGAGCGCACGTCTTCGAACTCACCGAGCTCACGTTCGGCTTCGACGCGTCGGTCACGCCTGACCAGCGTGGAGCCGCAGCGATGGCCATGTACGCCTACGCCGACGCGATGGTGCATGATCGTCTCGACGAACCACGCGACGACTTGATGAGCGTGTTGGCGCACGCCGAGGTCGACGGTGAGAAACTGACCGACTTTCAGCTCGCACTTTTCTTCTTGTTGTTGCAGAACGCCGGAAGCGAAACCACCCGCAACCTCATCACGACCGGAACGCTCGCTTTGCTCGAGCAGCCAGCGCAACTCCACCGACTCCGTGACGATCTCTCGATCCTCCCGGTCGCAATCGAGGAGTTGCTCCGCTATGTCACTCCGGTCATGACATTTCTCCGTCGGGCGACGGTCGACACCGAGGTCGGTGGGACGTCGGTCGCGGCGGGGGAGCGCGTCATGATGCTCTACGCGTCTGCGAACCGCGACGAGCGGGTCTTCGACAACCCCGACTCGATCGACGTGACTCGCACCCCGAACGAACACGTGGCCTTTGGAGCAGGTGGGCCTCACTTCTGTTTGGGTGCGAGCTTGGCGCGACTCGAGGCCAAGATCATGTTCGAGGCATTGCTCACGCGGTTCGAAGGTCTCGCCATCGATGGTGATGCATCGACGTTTCCCCGGATTCACTCCAACCTCATCGACGGTTACGCGAACGCACCGATCACTTGGAACGCGATCGTCTGACGCCCTTCGGCGAGACTCCGGTCAGCGCTGACCGCGATGCACGCGGAGGAGCGCCTCGTTCGGGTTCGCCGGAAGGTCGGTGAGAGGCTCAGCGATCTCGGCAACGCTCGGTCCGTGCTCGGCGGCCAGCGGCGCGAGCGCCGCAAGATCGAAGTCGTAGAGCTTCGCCACGTTGCCCGCGAGCAACTCGCGCATCTCGGTTTCGGGCAGTCCGTGCATGACTTGGCGCAGGTGCTCGCGCGTGAACGGCCCCGTGCCTTCGTTGTGCGGGTAGTCGCTGCCCCACATGAACCGATCCGGACCCAGCGTGTCTCGTACCGCGACGTCGGACGGCCCGGGCTGGCTCACGCCCATCCAGCAGTTCCGCTGGAAGTACTCCGTGGCGGACAGGCGCGGCACGGTGCCGGTGTCGTAGGCGAGCTCTCCCGTTCGCCCGGTGTTGCGGATACCGGCGAGCATCGTGTCGAGCTGCTTCAACAACGGCGGGACCCAGTAACAGCCGGTTTCGGTGATGGCAAACTTCAGACCGGGAAACCGCTCGAAGATCCCCGAGAGAATGAACTGCACGAGCGGACGCTGTTAGTAGAACGTGACCTCGTTGATGAACACGAGCGGCGCAGACGGGAACTTGCCGTAGTCGGGGGCACCCGTGCCACCGTGGAGGTTCAGGACCACGCCGAGGTCTTCGCAGACGGCCCAGAGTCGGTCGTACGCAGGATCGATCAACGGCGACACCCAGTGGCAGTCCGGCGGGAGGTTCGGAAGCAAGATGCCGCCGCGCAGGCCGTGTTCTTTGATCCAGCGGACGTCGTCGATCGCGTCGTCGATGTCGTTCAAGAAGATCTGCCCGATGCCAGCCCGCCTCGTCGGGAACCGCGAGCAGAAGTCGACGAGCCAGCGGTTGTGGGCGCGAATTCCCGCCAGGCGGTGTTCGTACTCGTCGGCCTTCGGTGGTTTTGCGAACAGCACGAAGCTCGGAAAGAACGGCGGCACCGTGTTCGGGAACACGACCTCGCCGACTTGTCCGTCGGCCTCGAGGTCACCGTTGCGGCGGTCGTCGTCCCAGTTGCGGATCCGGCCACCATCTTGCAGATCGCGATAGGGGTTCTTGTAGCGGTTGCGCCAGGCATCGAAGTCGTCGACATAGGCAGCATCGAGGTACTCGCGGTACTGCTCGTGGCTGCCGCCGGCATGGCAATCCGACGAGATGATCGTGTAGTTCGGGGCGGTCGTCGTCACAGCGACCACGCTATCGCCACGGTGGCGAACTCCCGCCGGCCGCGTCGATCCGCACCGTGGTGTCAATCGTCTTTGCGAGCCCGGCTGGGTTGGACGCGGCGGGGCTCGTTCGGCATCTTCGGATACTGCGGCGGCCAGGGCGCGTCGGGGATCCCGCGATCGGCGTCCGCGATCGCGAGTTCGAGGAGCGCTGCGAGGTCTTGTGCCGGAGACGCGATATCGCCCCACGGGTCACCTTGCTCAGCGACTCGGTCTGCAACGTTTCGGATCGTGAAGTCGTCCGGGTGCACGGTGGCGAGTTCGGCCCAGGTAATCGGAGTGGAGACTTGCGCCCCGACGCGCGGACGCACCGACCATGCGCCGAACACGGTCTTGTGCGGCGCATTCTGGTTGAAGTCGACGAAGACGCGGGTGCCTCGTTGCTCCTTCCACCATTGCGCGGTCACGAGGTCGACATGGCGCCGCTCGAGTTCACGGGCGAACGCGACCGCCGCGGTACGCACCTCGTAGGCATCCCAATGGGGGAGGAGCCGAACGTAGACGTGGAGCCCGCGGTTGCCAGTGGTCTTCGGATACGAACGCAGCCCCAGATCGTCGAACAAGTCGCGGGCAAAGAACCCCGCGGTGCGCACCATGTCCCACGTGACGCCCGGTGACGGATCGAGGTCGATCCGCAACTCGTCGGCGTGGTGTGGGTCGGCAGCTAGATACGGCCAGACGTGAAAGCCGAGTACGCCGAGGTTGACCGCCCACACCACGTGCGCGAGATCGGCGACCACGAGCGCATTGCTCGTCGTCCCGTTCGGTGTGCTCACCTCGGTCGTGGCGAGCCATTCCGGTCGCTTGTCCGGTACCCGCTTCTGGAAGAACGACGATTGTCCGACTCCGTTCGGATACCGCTCCAACAACACGGGCCGGCCCTGCATCGCTCGGAGCGCGGGCTCGCCGACCGCGAGGTAGTGGCGAACGACGTCGTGTTTCGTTTCGCCGTGTTGCGGAAACATCATCTTGTCGGGGTTCGACAGCCCGACGACGCGGTCTGCAACCTCGATCTCGATCGACGGCGACTTCGCCACGTCCGCAGGCTAGGAGGTCGAGCGAAGAACGGTTGCGATGAAACGGTGAGCGCAGCCGGCGGCGCGCGCTCACGGCTTTCTCGCGCTGGCCGCCAAACTCAACGGACTCAGCAGAACCAGTTCAGGGTCGACGATGATCTCCCGTGTGGCCGTTGCGGCACGGGAATCGATCACGCCGGCCGCTTCGAGGGTCGGCAGGACCCGCTCGACTGCGAGGAACCACCAATCCCCGGCGGCCTCGCCGGGGCGCATCGCCCACGATTGACCGGCGACGTCGATGTCGACGAGGCCGCGCTCGCGCAACAACGCCGGGAGGCGCGTGCCGAAGTTCGGTTCTCGCCAGGGTGTGAAGCTGGGATCGTTCATCGTCCGATGTACCGTCCCGTACGGTTCGGGCAGCGGTTGCGCAACAAAGGCCGAGAAGTCGCTCTCCTCGATCAGGAGATGGCCCCCGGGCCGAAGGATGGAGACGAGCGTGCCGAGCACCGCCTCGCGTTCGGGGATGTGTTGGAGCACCGCGCGAGTGTGAATGAGGTCGAACGAGCCCTCCGGTGGGATGTCGTTGACGATGTCGTGGCGCAAGAGCGTGACGTTCGCCGCAGGTTCGGCGTGGAACTGCGTGTCGATATCGGTCGCGACGACGTGACCAGTCACCCCCACGCGCTGGGCAAGGAATTCCGTGACCGTCCCGGCGCCTGCGCCGAGTTCCAGGCATCGCCAACCCGAATTGATGCCGATCGCGTCGAGCGTTGCGAAGGTCCACGGATCGCGCGCTTGGCCCAACAGCCGTAGGCGTCTTTGCTCGACCTCGACCTGATCGTCACTGACTCCGTATCCCTCCGCCATGGTTCGCTCACGCGCCGATCGTCATCTTGGCGGGAGGTGGGTGAAGTCTGCCGGACGCTTCTCGAAGAACGCGGTGAGTGCTTCGATGTTTGCCGGGCCACCGATGAGCTTCGAGAACACTGCGTCTTCGCGAGCGCGAGCGGCACGAACGGCGTCGCGGCGTGCCGCGACGATCAGTTCCTTGGTGGCGACGAGCGAGACGATCGGCATGGCCGCGATCTGCTGCGCGAGCGCAATCGTCTCGTCGAGCAGTGATTCGACGGGTACCACCCGGAACGCGAGGCCCGCCGCGACGGCAGCCTCGGCACTCATCCACTCGGCCGTGAGCAGGTAGTAGGCGGCTTGCTGCCACCCGAGCGTCGCAGGAAACGTGTAGGACGCCCCGGCCTCGGGCGCGACACCGAGCGTCGAAAACGGCAGCTTGAGCCGTGCGGTGTCGGCCATCACGACCAGATCGCAATACGGAAGCATTGTCGCTCCGATCCCGAGTCCGAGCCCGTTGACTGCGGCGATCACCGGTTTGCGGAACTCGGCGAGACCGTTGGCGAACGCCGGGAAGCCATGACCGCGCTCGTCGTCGGCCCCGAGGCTCATCTCGCCCATGTCCTGACCGGCACAGAACGCCCGACCCCGGCCCGTGAGCACCACCACGGCGACGCCGGGGTCGTCGGCCGCAGCGACGAGCGCGTCGGCGCACGCCCAATAGAGGCCGTTGTTCATCGCGTTCAACGCTTCTGGGCGGTCGAGCGTGAGGACGCGGACGCGTCCGCGGTCTGTGATGTCGAGCATCAGTGGCGCACCTCCGCGCGCGGAATGAACGTGACGGTCGCGCCGGTGCTGATCTTCGCCAACGAGACGAAGCCGATCTGGCGCTGCGGTTCGGTCGACGGGTCGATCGCGATCTCGAAGGCGTGTCGCTCGCCGGGCCGAGTGGCCACGCGTCGGCTGCGCGCCATGGGATCGATCGCAAAGGCGATGGCGTCCAAGGCTGGGTGCGCAGCATCGTCGTTTTCGAAAGAAGCGAACCACGAGTGCGCGTCGGACTCCTCGAAACACGGCCCATCGAGGAGCGCGAACCGCACGGTGTTGCCGTCGCTTTCGATGACGCGCCGCACATACGTACTCGGAAAGAACACCGGGTGCAGTTGCAGCACCTTCGCGATCGAGGGCATTTCACCCATCGGGAACTCGAACTCGTCGCGGAGTCGCTCGGCGCCGATGCCCGCGACCCCGGCAAAGACCCCAGGGCCGAAATCTGCCGCCTCGGTGTCACCCCAACGCTGCGCCACGCACGTGAGAAACGCCCGAGCGAGGAGGTGGGTCTGGATTGCGACCTCTTGCAGACCCAGGACGAGCGCGCGATGCGAGAGATCCTCCAGATGAAAGTTCACGTCGCGGTCACCGCCAAGATCTGGCCACCCGCCCGGCTCGGCGTCGGAACCGGGATCGTCGAGCGGAACACTGGCGAGCAACGAGCGACCGACCAGCGCGAGATTCGCGTGCTGGGTGTAAGGCTCGGTCGTCTCGTCGATGACGGCCGTCCAATGACAGTGCGGTGCGCGATCCGACGGCACGCGCGGCGGACGATGGATCGGTCGGATCTTGGCGCACGGGTGGATCGCCGCGGCGGTCGCATCGAATGTCGGGTCTTCGATGTCGTGGCACATCCGAGTGACGTATTCGTCACCCATCGGCTCGGCATCCATCAGCGCGCCGCAGTGGTCGAGCCAGAACTCCCCGTAATGGTCATCGCGCACCGAGAACTGGAAATCGAGGAAATGATGCGGCGCGCCGATGTCGAGCTTGATGTTCTTGAAGATGGTCGCCACGTTGCGTTCACCCACCGGCGGGCCGAACCGAAGCGTTCGCTGCACCCGCGCCGAGTAGATCGGACTCGCGCCCATCCACTCCTCGATCGCAACTGCCGCCATCTCATCCGCGGTGTGCTGCGCCAACACGAGCGGCATGCCCACCCGGTCTTGGAGATGGCCGATCAACAGCCACTCCCGACCGAGCCGGGCGAGACGGCGGCGGGTGAAATCGGCGAGACCGACGGTCGGGTCGAATGGCCCGTCGTAGTCGTCCCGCAGCGCAGCATGTGCCGAAGCCGTCATGGCGCGTACTGTAGAACGCGTTCTAGGAGTGGTGCCGCGGCTCGCCGCGGTGGAGCCGAGAGTCGAGGGCGCCAAGATGCGCGGAATCGTGTTCGTGGGCGACGGCCAGGCCGTGGTCACCGACGAGTTGGAGATGCGGGACCCGAAACCGCACGAGGTCGTCGTGCGGATGATCAATGCGGGCGTGTGCCACAGCGACCTGTCGGTGCTCGATGGCACGATTCCGTTCCCGACGCCGTGTGCGATGGGCCACGAAGGTGCCGGAGTCGTCGAAGAAGTCGGTACGGCCGTCACGACGGTCGCACCGGGTGACCACGTCGTGTTGTCGACCTTGGCCAACTGTGGCAGGTGTTCGGCGTGTGCGCGCGGCTTTCCGACGCGGTGTCGCAGTTCGATTGGCAACATGACCCGACCCTTCACCTATCAGGGTGATCCGTGTTTCAACTTCGCCGCGACCTCGTGCTTCAGCGAGCGCACCGTCATCGACGCGATCCAGGCCGTGAAGATCGACCCCGCAGTGCCGCTGTCGAGCGCGTGCCTCATCGGCTGTGGCGTGATCACCGGCATGGGCGCGGTGCTCAACCGTGCGAAGGTATCGGCCGGTGAGAGCGCTGCTGTGTTCGGCGTTGGAGGTGTCGGCCTCAACGCGATTCAGGCGCTGCGGCTCTCGGGCGCGTCGCGCATCATCGCAGTCGACACGCTCGCATCGAAGGAGTCGCTCGCCCGTCAGTTCGGGGCGACCGACTGGATCAACGCCGCCGAGGTCGACTCGACCGCCGATGCGATCCGGGCGCTGCTGCCGGGCGGGAAGGGGATGTACAACCCGGGCGGGGTCGACTGGGCGTTCGAATGCACTGGCGTGCCGAAGGTGTTGCACGACGCGATCGATGCACTCGAGTGGGGCGGCAACGCCGTCGCGGTCGGAGTCCCACCAGCGGCAGCGTTGCTCGAGAAATCGATCTTCCAGAGCTTCGTCTACATCGACAAGGGCATCATGGGCTGCCGCTACGGCACCGCTCGTCCACACCACGACTTCCCGAAGATCGCCGAGCTGTATCTGCAGGGCAAGGTGCTACTCGACGAGTTGGTGTCGCAGGTGTACCCGCATGCCGAGTTCCACACCGTGCTCGAACACATGCACGAGGGCAAACTCGCCCGCGGCGTTCTCGAGTTCTAGGTGGTCATGCGGTAGCCCGCGCCGCGATCTCGGCTGCGTCGATGCCGACTTGCCGTATGAACCGACCGCGGTCGTAACCGCGGATGCTCACATCGTGGCCTGCCGACTCCGCGCGCAAGGCGGCAACGGTGCTCTCGGTCGCTGCGCGGTGGACGAAGGGGTCGTACGAGTACCAGCGCATCGCGTTCTGGTGGGTGATCTTGGCGACTTCGTCGTCGGGAACACCTTCGAGGACGGCGCCGAGTTCTTCGGGAGCACCGGGCCACATCGAATCAGAATGTGGGTAGTCACATTCCCACGCGATGTTGTCGATGCCGATCATGTCTCGGACGCGCACGCCGACGGGGTCGGAGATGAAACACGTCAAGAAGTGTCGGCGGAAGACGTCGCTCGGCAGCAGATCACCGAAGTCCTGACCGGTCCACGAGCGATGCATTTCGTAGGTGCGGTCGACCCGTTCGAGGAAGTAGGGGATCCACCCCGTGCCGCCTTCGGAAAGCGCGATTCGCAAGTCGGGGTAGTGCTTCGGTATGCGGGACCAGAGCAGGTCGGCAGCCGCCTGCGCGATGTTCATCGGTTGCAGCGTGATCATGACGTCGACCGGAGCGTTCGGTGCGGTGACCACCAGTTCGCCCGACGATCCGAGGTGCACCGATACGACGACGTTCTCGTCGACGCACGCTTCCCAGACCGGATCCCAGTACGCCTCGTGAAAGGACGGCTCGCCGAGCTTGTGCGGGTTCTCGGTGAACGTCACCGAGTGCACACCCTTCTTCGCGAGGCGGCGGATCTCGTCGGCTGCGAGGTGCGGATCCCAGATGACGGGAATTCCCATCGGGATGAACCGACCCGGATAGGACCCGCACCATTCGTCGACGTGCCAGTCGTTGTAGGCGCGCAGGACTGCCAGGGCGAGGTCTTTGTCGGCACAGGCACCGAACAGACGCGCTGCGAATCCCGGGAACGAGGGGAAACACATCGAGCCGAGCACGCCGCCGGCGTTCATGTCCTTGATGCGTTCGTGGACGTCGTAACAGCCCGCACGCATCTCGTCGAACGCAGTCGGTTCGATGCCGTACTCGCTCTTGGGTCGGCCGGCCACGGCGTTCAAACCGATGTTCGGAATCGTGACCCCGTTGAAGGTCCACACGTCGGCGCCGTCGGCGGTTTGGACGACCTTCGGCGCGGCGTCGACGTATCGGGCGGCGAGCCGCCCGTCGAACATCGTCGGCGGCTCCACAAGGTGGTCATCGACCGAGACCAGGATGAAGTCGTCACTTCGAGCCATGCGGGGTCTCCTAGGTTGCTGGCGTGACCGTATCCGAGACGGGGCCGATCCGGTTCAATCTCCAAGCCGAGATGCGATCGCGCTCGCAGTGGCGTTCCATCGCCGAGTCCGCCGAGCAGTCGGGTTTCGAGGCGCTCTACGTACCGGATCACCCTCGATCGAGCGCGTCACCCTTCGTCGCGTTGGCCGCCGCGGCGGCGGTGACCGAGCGGATCAAACTCGGGACCTACGTCGTCAACGCTGGTGTCTGGGATCCACTGCCGCTCGCTACCGAGGTTGCGACCCTCGACGTCGTCTCGGGCGGTCGGGCGGTGTTCGGGATCGGAGCCGGACACACACCAACCGAATGGACCGATCGCGACATGATGTATCCGAGCGCGAGCGAACGGGTCGACCGAATGGTGAAAACCGCGATCGCGACGCGCGCGTGGCTCGCCGATCTCGGTGACCCTGCGCCGATTCAGGATCCAGTTCCGCTCCTCGTCGGCGGCAACGGCAGGCGGGTGCTCGATTTCGCGGCGACCCACGCCGACATCGTCGGGATCACGGGTCTCGGTGCCACGCTGGCGGACGGCCATACCCACGCGGCGCATTGGTCGACGTCGGCGATCGACGAGCGACTCGCGCCGCTTCGAGCCAGCGGCCGTCCGATTGTCGTCGACGCGCTCGTCCAGTTCGTCGCTTTGACCGATGATCGAGGCGCGGTGGCGCAACAGCTGGCCGCCGAACACAGTCTCGTCGCCGACGACCTGCTTGCCTGCCCATACGCATTCATCGGTACGGTCGAGCAAATCGTCGCTGATCTCATCGAAGCGCGCCGGCGATGGGGGATCACGCGCTACACGCTTCGCCCTTCTGCGGTCCGTGTGGTCGAGCAGCTGGTCCCAGTGCTCGAGGGACAGTGATTCGTCTCGATACGGAAACGGTGCTGCGGCAGGGCACGCCGTCCGACTTCGACTCGGCCTCGACGTTGCTCGAAGCACGCGGCGTGCCTGCCGATGCCGTCGACTTCGAACGACTCGTGCAGGATCCCGAGACCGGGTGGGGCCACGTCGGCGTGGTCGAGCACCGTGGACGGGTCGTTGCCACCGCGAGTTGGCTCGACCAGACGATCGAACTCGGCGACGTCACGCTTCCCGCAGGTCAGATCGAGCTCGTCGCGACCGAGGTCGGCCATGAGGGGCGCGGTCACGTCCGCGCGCTCATGCACTGGTGTCACCAGCGCATGGCGGAACGCGCGCACCTCCTCCAGATCATGGTCGGGATCCCCTACTTCTATCGGCGCTTCGGTTACGAGTACTCGATTCCGATGCACCCGTACGCTGCGGTGCAAGCCTTGGGAGGTTCCGACTCCGATGTCGTGGTCCGTCGCGCGACGACCGACGACATTGCCATCATGGAACGGCTCCAACGGGCGGCGCAATCGCCTCACCCCGTACGCGTTCCCCGTTCGGCGGCACAGTGGCGGTGGGTGGTCGATCGCGACGGTTCGGCGCAGTATCTCGCGATACGTGCGGGTGTGCCCGTCGGTACCGCGCGATGGACCGAGCCCGAAGACGGCGATGTCGCCATCGCCGAAATCGTGAGTGACACTCCAGCCACAACCCGCGCATTGCTCGACGCAGCTGCGAATCAACCGGGAACCGCGTCGGCGTCGGTCATGCTTCGGCCCGGAGTTCCCGGGCTCCATGACGCGTGCGGCGCGCCCGAAGCGCCGGGGTGGTACTACGTGCGACTCCCGAGCTTGGCGAGTCTGTGGGACCGGTTGCGACCCGTGTTCGATTCCCGTCTCGCCAACTCGGAATTTGCAGGTCTCGATCAGGACCTGCTCATCTCGTGGTGGCGAGGCCACTTGCGAGCACCGATCGCGTCGGGGCGCATCGGGGCAGCCATTGCGGGCGGCGCGTTCCAGGCTCCGGTCAGCCAGGGTGGGAGTGGAGTGCCTCCCGATGCGTTGGGCCGGATGATCTTCAGCGACGGCGCACTCGCGGTGGAGGCGCGATATCCGGACTGCTTCCTCGGTTCGCAGCGCGACCTGATGCACGTGCTGTTTCCGCCGGTGACGAGCGACGTGCTCTCCTGGTATTTGCCCTGAGCCGAATATCCACCTCGGGCGACCGCGATTTCGGGATGGACGCCCCGTCGTGAGCGACTCTGGGATCACGTCTCGCTGAAGAAGCGTCCGATCCAGTCTGCGACGCGTCGTCGCGACAGTGGTTGGGTCAAGGAGGCACGGGCACGCGAGACCTTGTCGACGCCGATCAACTCGATCCGTCCGGCAAGGAGATGGTCGGCAAGTTCCGGCACGAACTCGGGGTGCAATTGGATCGTCCACGCTCGTTCGCCGATCGTCATACCGGCGAGCGGACACGACCCGTCGGCCGCACGGAACAACAGCGACGCGCCGTCGGGCAACGTCTGCACCTGATCCTGATGGCTCGCAATCAACGTGAGGTTTGCGTGATCGTTGGCCATCCACGGCTGCGGGGCGACGACCTCGTATTCGTGTACGCCCACGTTCCATCCGTGGGGAGCGCGTTGCACCGTCGCGCCGAGCGCCTGGGCAAGGAGCTGATGGCCGAAACAAATCCCGACGTAGGGAACCTCGTGCGCAACGATGCGTCGGTGCAACGCTTCGGCGTCGGCGATCCAGGGGAGGGGGTCGTACGCCGACGACCGAGATGGGGAACAAATCCAGCCGTCGCAGTCGCGTTCGGAATCTGGAAACCGACCTTCGTCGAGGTCGTAGCGCACGAGTTCGAGCGGCTGGTCACACAACAACGATCGATACAGATCCGGGTAGTCCCCGGCAATGTGCGTGCTCTTGGGGTCGACATGCCCGCACATCAACAACCCGATGCGCTTCGTCACGTCGAGGAACCGTTCATCGGAAGGAGAACACCGCACCGCCTGTCGCCGGCAGTTCCGGCAAGACGCCACGCTCGCGCAGGATCGGCATCACGCCCTCGCCGAACCAGTAGGCCTCCTCGAGGTGCGGATACCCGGAGAGGATGAACTCGTCGAAGCCGAGGTCTCGGTATTCACAAATCCGGTCGGCGACCTCGTCGTAGCTCCCGACGAGAGCAGTGCCGACACCACCGCGTACGAGCCCCACACCCGCCCAAACATTGGGGTGCACGAGCAACTTCGAGCGGTCGCCGCCGTGTAGCGCCGCCATGCGCGCCTGGCCGACCGACTGCGTCGTGGCGAAGTCGGATTGCGCGGCGGTGATTGCCTCGTCGCTCATCCCGGCAAGCAGCGAGTCGGCGAACGCCCAGGCGTCATCGGCGCTCGGCCGTGCGATCACGTGGAAGCGAATCCCCATCGTGAGCACGCGATCGTGCTCGGCTGCAAGCTTGCGGATGCGCTCGAGGCGCGGGACCACGAGATCGGGAGGTTCGCCCCAGGCGAGGTAGACATCGACGTGTTCGGCCGCGACCCGTTCGGCTGCGTCGGATGCGCCACCGAAATAGATCCTGGGCACCGGATCGGGCGGAACCCGGGTCGTTGCACCGACGACCCGGTAGTGAGATCCTTCTGCGTCGATCGGTTCGGGCCCCCAGGCCTGCTTCATGATCCCGAGGAATTCGCCGGTGCGTTCGTAGCGCGTTTGCTTGTCTTCCCACACGCCGAAGCGAGCGAGTTCGGCTGGCTCGGCGCCCGTCACGATGTTCACCAGCAGGCGACCTCCGGACATCCGCTGGTAGGTCGACGCCATCTGCGCCGCGAGCGTCGGCGACAGCAACGTCGGTCGGAACGCAACCAGGAACTTCACCCGCTTGGTGAGCGGGATCAAGGACGCGGTCGCCACCCATGCGTCCTCGCAACCGGTGCCGCACGGTGTGAGCATGCCGTCGAAGCCGAGTTGATCGCACGCCTGCGCGATCTGCGCGAGATAGGCGTGGTCGGGCTGGCGCGCGTGCGAGCCCGGCCCGGGCAGCACATCGCGTGAATCTCCGCCGGTCGGCAAGAACCAATGCAGTTGCAACGGAGGACGTGCGTCGCTCATCCGCCTCACCAACTCGTCGGGAGCGGCCGACCCTCGTTGTACCCCGATGCGGTCTGCACGCCGACTCGCGCCCGTTCGTGGAACTGTTCGAGATCGTGGGCGCCGGCGTACGACGCGGCGGATCGAACCCCGGCGACGATTTGGTCGAGGAGATCCTCGACGCCGGGTTGCTCGGCGTCGAGGTACATCCGAGACGTGCTGATGCCCTCCTCGAAGAGCGCCTTGCGTGCTGCGTCGAACGAGTCCTCGGTCGCCGTGCGGTTCGCGACCGCGCGTGCCGAAGCCATGCCGAAGTTCTCCTTGTAGAGCCGGCCGTCGGAGTCGCGTTGTGCGTCGCCCGGCGACTCGTGGGTCCCGGCGAACCACGATCCGATCATGACGTTCGCCGCGCCTGCCGCCAACGCCAACGCCACATCGCGCGGGTGTCGGACGCCACCATCGGCCCAGTTGTGCTGACCTCGCTCGCGCGCCGCGCGCGCGCATTCGTAGACAGCCGAGAACTGCGGACGCCCGACGCCGGTCATCATGCGGGTGGTGCACATCGCGCCCGGCCCCACGCCCACCTTCACGATGTCCGCACCTGCGTCCAGCACGTCGACCACGCCATCGGCCGTCACGACGTTTCCGGCGCAAACCGGAACACCGGGATCGAGTGACCGCACCGCACGCACGACCTGGAGCAGCTTCTCTTGGTGACCGTGGGCGGTATCGATCACGAGGAGATCGACGCCCGCCGCGAGCAAGGCCTTCGCCTTCTGTTCGGGGTCTGCGTTGATTCCGATCGCGGCGGCGACGCGCAAACGTCCCGATCGATCGAGCGTTGGCGAGTAGAGCGTGGATCGCAGCGCACCGGTTCGGGTGAGAATGCCGACCAGGCCCCCCTCGGCGTCGACCACCGGCGCGAGCTTGCGGCGAGCCTCGTGCAAGATTCGGAACGCTTCTTCGGGATCGATACCGGCCGGCACGGTCAGCAGATCACCACTCATGACCTTGTGTAACTGCGTGAATCGATCGACGCCGGTGCAGTCGACTTCGGTCACGACGCCCACGGGCTGGCCGCCGCGGTCGTTGTCATCGACCACGATCACGGCACCGTGCGCCCGCTTCGGAAGCAGGTTCAGTGCTTCGCCGACCGTCT
>SXGT01765253.1_pt1 | contig 44985 bp, 28 predicted proteins | sample 3176221 | NCBI WGS metagenome assembly SXGT01 (sample SAMN11356862, study PRJNA531348) | freshwater metagenome | isolation source: freshwater sample F1-120 | place: China: Fuxian Lake, Yuxi | collected 2017-12-25 | reverse complement strand
TCCTGGATCTGCGCGATCTTCTCGTCTGTCGCGACACCGGGCTCGAGATTGGCCGCGACATTCATCGAATAGAGGCCGTTGCGCCGGGTGATGTTGGCCACCTTGAGCACGGCCTGGCGCTCGACGTCATGCGGCGGGTCAAGGCCGCGTTTGACCCCGCCGGCATCATGAACCCCGGCAAGGTCCTGCCCGACGCGCCGATGGCGCTCGGCGATCTGGGCGACCTCACTCGCTGACGCGAACGTCTCGGCGGGATGCGACGCCCCGTGCGTCCATCGTTTTTTGGGGTCAGATTTCGTTGACACGGCGTGCGCCCCGGAGTAATCCCGCGCGCCATGACGAACCGTCTTCACTTCGACGTGGCCATCATCGGTGGCGGAATCGCGGGCTCGACGACCGCCGCCGCGCTGTCGCGCCGTGGACTGTCGGTCCTGGTCTGCGAGGCCGGGCTGCCGACCCACAAGCGCCTCGCGGGCGAGCTTCTCCATCCCCCGGGCACGGCCTCGCTCCAGGAGCTCGGACTCCTCGACAGCGTCTTGGAGGCTGGCGGCGTGCCCGTCTACGGCTTCGTGCTCATGCGGTCTGCGACCGATCCTGGCCTGTTGCTCTCATACTCCGAGATCCGCGGTGGTCGTCCGACGGGCATCGCGGTCGAGCACGCCACCTTCACGCGCGCGCTCTTTGGCCGGCTGGCCGGGCTGCCGGGCGTGACGGTCTGGGATGAGACGCGCGTCCTCGACGTCGACCCGCACGCGGCGACGCCCTGGGCCACAGTACGCCGCGCGGGAGAGAACGTGACCGTCACGGCCCGCCTCATCATCTCGGCGGAGGGGCGCACGTCGGCGATTCGCGACAAGGTCGGCATCGCCTGCCACGAGGAGCCGCCCTTCCGCATGGTGGGCTGGAAGATCCCGAACGCGCGGCTTCCATTCCCCGGCTATGGGCACCTGTTCGTGGGCGGCAAGACCGCCACGCTCGCCTACCAGGTCAGCCGCACAGAGGCGCGCGTCATGTTCGAGCTTCCGGCCGAGGGGGGCCTCGAGGTCGGCGCGGATCTGCTCGACGCCATCCCACGGCCGTTCCGCGACGACCTCGAGCGGGCCATTCGCGACGAGCCGCGGCTTGTGGCCAAGTTCTGCGAGTCGCACACCGACCGCGTGACCGCGGGGCGCCTCGCCGTGGTCGGTGACGCAGGCGGGTGCGTCCATCCGCTCATCGCCAGCGGCATGTCGTTCTGCATCGGCGACGCGATGCGCCTCGACAAGACGGTCGGGCCGACGCTCGGACAGGGCGCCATCGCGCTCGACCGGGGGCTGGCTGCCTACGAGCGCAGCCGGGTCGGCCCGATGCGGACGCGGACGGCGCTCGGTCCGGCACTCGTGGACGCGCTCACCTCGCGCGATCCGGACATGGAGCTGCTGCGCCACGGCATCTTCCGCTACTGGGAGCGCTCCCAGCGCGGCCGCAGCGCGTCGATGGGCCTCTTGTCCACGCGCGAGTCCAGCATGGCCGTGATGGCCCGCGAGTACGCCATCGTCTGTGCCCACGCGCTGACCGGAATCCCCAAGGGCGTCGTGCCGCGCAGCGCCCTTCCGCGCGCCGTTCGTGGTCTCGCGAAGCGCACGACGGGCTACCTGCGACAGGCCATGAACGTCTGAGCCAGCGCGGGGCGGTTTGACCCCGTGGGCGCGCACCCGCTATCGTGCGCCGGTGTTCGGATCGGACCGTCTCCTGGAGCTGCTCGGTCGCGCCGTTGGCGATCGCGCCGCCGACGTCGACCATCTCGAGGCCTCGTTCCATGGGCTCGAGGGCCAGTTCACGCGCTTTGGCTGCTCCACGGTCTTGTACTCGAGCGACGTCTTCGATCCCAAGGTCACCGTGCGCGCCGTCGTTGGCGGCTGCGCGGCGGACGCGACCACCACCGACCTCACCGCGGACGGCCTGCGCGCCGTGCGGGACCAGGCCATCGCGACCGCGCGCTCCGTCGCGCAGAGCAGCGCCCGTCGCCGACCCGCGCCGGAGCCCGTCGCGCCCGACGGCGTGAGCGTCATCGACCTGCCCAACGCGTTCGACGACGCGACGGCGGCGACCGAGTCCGGCGCCGTGTTTGGCACCTTGGCGTCGGCCTTTGCGCAGGCCGATGCCCACGGGGTCGCCTTGGCGGGGCGCTACGTGACCGGGGCCCATGAGCGTGCCATCGCGACCTCGACCGGCCTCGTGCGCTATTTCCGGAGCACCGCCGCGGACGCGCGTGTCTACGCGACGGTGGACCGCGTCTCCGGCATGTGTGGCGACATCGGCCCCGCGGTCGGCAAGCTCGACGTCGCACGCTTTGCCGACGTCGCCATCGAGAAGTGCGTTCGCTCCAAGGACCCGATGGAGCTTGCTCCCGGGGCCTACGACGTCATCCTGGAGCCGGCCGCCGTCGCCGAGCTGTGCGAGTGGCTGGGCCTCGTGGGCCTCACCCCGCGCGGTCTGGAGGACGGGACGAGCTTCCTGGCCGGTCGCCTGGGCGAGGCCGTCACGGGGGACCGCGTCACGCTGCTCGACGATGGCCGGTGCGCGCGCGGCGTCGGTCTGCCGATGCCCTTCGATCGCGAGGGCGTGCTCAAGCGCGAGGTCGTCCTCATCGAGGGTGGGGTTGGCCGCACCGTGGTCCACGATCGCGACACGGCCGCGCGGCTCGGGGGCTGCGCCTCGACGGGCCACGCGGTCCAGAAAGAAGAGTCCTTCGACGGTGGCCCGACGCCGAGTCACCTCGTGTTTCTCCCGGGAGACGACACCGCCGAGACGCTGCTCGCCCGCGTCGAGCGGGGCCTCTGGATCACGAGCTTTCACTACGTCAACGGTTTGCTCGATCCGCGTCGCGCGCTCATGACCGGGCTCACGCGCCACGGTACGTTCGCCATCGCGGACGGCCGGCTGGGACGCGGCGTACGCAACCTGCGGTTCACCGACAGCGTGCTCGAGGCCTTCGCGCGCATCGACGGCGTCGGGCGGGAGCTGCAGGCCAGCGCACCGGGATGGGGCCTCGCCTCGGCGACCTCGGTGCCCATGCTGCTCATCCGGGGACTCGAGTTCACCGGAGCCAGCGCCGAATGAATCGGGTGCTCGCCTTTCTGATGCTTGTGGCGTCGACCGCGAGCGCGACTCCACCCAAGCCCGAGGCTCCCTTGGACGCCCTCGCGTGGCTCGAGGGCACCTGGCGCGGCACCTTCGACGGCCTCGAAGACGAGGAACACTTCACCTCGCCTCGCGGCGGGCTCATCCTGTGGACGGCCAAGGCGTTGAAGGCGGGTCGGGTCGTGGGCTTCGAGTTCGGGCTGTTCGAGGTCAGAGACGGCAAGCCGGTGCTCGTGCCCTATCCGGACGGCGTGCGCAGCAAGGACGCGTTCCCCCTCGAGCGTTTGGACGTCGCGGCACGCAGCGCCACGTTCTCCAACCCTGCGCACGACTGGCCCACGCACTTCACCTACGCGCGCGTCGCCCCGAATCGGCTGACCATCACGCTGTCGGGACCGACGCCCGCCGGCCCCAAGGTCAAGACGGCCGACCTCGAGCGCGTGCCCTAGCCATCCCCACCTGGTCACACGCCCCACGTGGACACCGAGGTGTCGCAACCTCTCCTGCGCTTGTAAGTCATTGAAATAACATCGCGGCTGGCGTGCCCAACGCTGGCCCGCGCCTTGCCATGGCTTCGACCCCGTCGCCACACCATCGCGACAGGGAGAAACACCACATGGCTCAACCGCAAGCGTCCGCTGGCAAGGTCTCGAATCTCTTCGATCTCGGCAACCAGCTCCGTCAGGCTCCGGAGGCGGCGCCCGCCACGCCGAGCCGGCTGCGTCAGGCCGTGGGCGCCACGACCGGCTACGATGCGCAGGCCGCCTTGCTCAAGCCCAAGCCCAGCGCTCCGGACTTCGCGGCCCAGAAGCAGCAGGCGTTGACCCTCGGCCAAGCCCACCTCGCGAACGTTGACGGCGTGCTCAACGCCCACTCCCGCAACGGAACGCCGGGCTCGGCTGCCAAGCAGACCTCGGAGGAGATGCTCGCGCTCGTGCGGCAGATCCACGGCGCGGGTACGGCAGAAGAGGTCGAGGCGATCAAGCAGAAGCTGGCGTTGCTGTCTCGCGCTTCGTTGCCGGGCCTGCACGACGGCCAGACGCAAGCGCGTGACGTCAAGTCCAAGCAGTCGAGCGAGGCCATCACGGCCGCCAAGAACGTTCAGAAGGTCGCGACGACCGGACTCAAGGTCGTCGGTGGCATGGCGGGCATCAACCCCTACGCGATGTCCGCCTTGGTCGACTCGGCCGAGTCTGTCGGCAATCAGACGGCAGGCAACAATGGTCGGCTCTCCCTCGGGCGCCTCGCGACGGATGTCGCCGTCGGTCAGGCACAGACGCTCACTGGAAAGCTCATCGGTCAAGGCACCGGTCTTGGGGAGTTGGGCGGGGCCGGGAAAGCGGCGGAGAAGGTCTTCGCCAAGGGAGGCGAGCTGGCGAGCAAGCCCGTGTTCCAACACTTCTTCGGACACTAGGCCATGGTCCGGTCCAACCTGCCGCTCATCCCGTCCATCGTCATTCGTGTGGCCGCGGTCATCGCCATCGGCATCACGATCATCCTCGTCGTACCCCTTGTCGTGGCGTCCAGGTTGGCGATTGACGAGCTGCCGTATCTGGGCCTGGTCGCGCCGTTTTGTGTCGCGCTCGGCTGTGCCTTCGTGAAGGTGGCGTTGCCCGAATTCAGCGTCGTCGAGGAGCGCATGGCCCATGAACGTCGCGCGGACTCGGACTTCCTCACCGAGGCCGAGAGTTGTCTGAGTGGCTACTGGAACTTCCGTCGGGCCGCGAGGCGGCGGAACCGAGAGCTATTCCGGCGCGTTTGTCAGGGCGAGGGCGCCGACGTCCTCGCGCAGAGGGACTCCACACCTCAGCTGCGACGGCTAGCGCGCTGCCTCGGCCTCGTCTTGCCCCTGCTCGCCGGCTGCGCGCTCATCCCATGGTCGCTCCATCTTCCCGAAGCGTACGCCCTGGCTCCCACGAGCCCCATGCACTGGTGGATTGCCTACGGCTACTTCCCCACAATGGTGTTGTGCTTCGCTTGGGCGTGCCTTCACGTCGGCCGCCTCTGGGGCAAGCCGCCCCAAGACCTGCTTGACTTCCAGAGGCTGCCCCAGAGCCGCTCGACTCGTCGCTCGCCGCGGCGATGAGGGTTGCGCCCCGCGCTACTTGGCACCCAATCGCGCGACCGCGGTGCGAGCATGGACCGCCCAGCTCGACTGCGCCGCGTCGCCAACGAGCGCGAGGAAGTCCTTGTACTTCGCGATCGCCTGGTCTTTGCTGCCCTGATTCTCGAGCGCGCGTGCGAGGTTGAACACGCGCGTAGCCTTGCGGTCCGCGGGCGCTGACTGCACGGCCTTCTCGAACGCGGCGACTGCGTCCGAGTGCTTGCCCTGCTCGGCCTTGACCACGCCGAGCAAGGTGCGCGCGCTGTCCCCGAGGTCATCGCAGGCGTTGGCCGACTCGCACTTGCCCAGCACGAGCGCGAACTGCTCGTTGGCGAGGTCCAGGTTCTTCATGGCGATGGCGACCACGCCCAGGTTGAGCCGCGCGCGCAGATACGCCGCGTCCTTCTTGACCGCCTCATCGAGGAACGCCTTGGCTTGCACCAGGTGTGGCGACGGCGCCGCGCCGCCTGCCGCGCCGGGACCGCGTGAGACCTTGGTCTCTTTGAGCGCGACGAACTTGAGCGCCAGGTTGGGCTCGACCGAGAACTCGGTGTGCCACTTCGCGATGGGCGACTCCTTGTCCGTCTGCACCATCTCGAACATGCCGAGCTTGCCGTAGGCGAGCCCCAAGTTGTTGAGCGCTTCCTTGCTGCGCACGAACGCCTGGAGATAACGGCGGAGGTCCGCGATCGCGCCTTGATAGAGCTTGGCCGCCGCGGTGAGGTCCGTGGCCTCCTTGGCCGCCGCGCTCTTGACCTTCTGCACGCCCTGGTTGAACGACGCGTACGCAAAGGCCATCTCGTTGGACCAGAACTCCTCGACGTACTGGATACGCTCGTCGAATGTCGGGTGATCGAGCCCTGGCGGGACCTCACCCAACACGCGCCCGTAGATCTGAAACATCTTGACGGCGTATCGGGGGTCGTAGCCTGCGAGGAACATCATCTTCATGCCCTCCCGGTCCGCCTCGATCTCGTGGGTGCGTGTGACCGCGACCAGGCTCTGCGAGGTGAAGCGGCCCGCGTTGATGGCGTCACGGAACACGAAGTTCCGCATGACGTGCTCCTTGAGGACGTGCGTGATCTCGTGGCCCATGACCGAGGCGATGGCGTTGTTGTTCACGTCATACGGCTGGTCCGAGAACTCCTTCTTGACCATGTCCAAGAAGCCCTGGGTGAAGTAGACGTTGCCATTGGGCGTGGCAAAGGCGTTCACCATCTTGGTCTTGGCGACCTTGAGCGTGAAGACCTGATTGGTCTGCACGTCCGTTGCCGAAAGCAGCTTGCGGAGCATGGCGTCGAGCCACGCGCGCTCAGGGGCCTGATCGTCGATGCCGCCGAGCCGAGACTCCAAGTCCTTGATGCCGGCTTGGAACTTCTCGGACAGGAACACGTCGCCCTTGAAGCCGCCCTGCGACTGCGTGTGCTGGCGAATGCGGAAGTCCTCCGGAGCGACCAGCGTGAGCTCGACGACGGCCTTGGCGGCCACGGGCGAGGCCGGGTCCAGATCGTAGGCCTTGGCAAACGCTTTGGCCCCTGCCTCGCGGTTGCCTTGAAGCTTCTCGAGGAGGCCCAGCTGATACCAACCGCCTGCAAAGCGCGCATCGGCGGTCGTGGCGCCCTCGAGGTTGGCGCGCGCCTCGGTGAGCTCGTCGCGGGTCCGGTGGAGCCGGCCGAGCTGCGTGAGCGCCGGCGCGAACTTGCCCGCCGCCTTGTACTTGGCGACCGCCTTCTCGAGGTCGTAGTGTGCCTTGCTCTTGACGCTCTCGTGGATGCGCCCCTGGTAGAACAGAGCCTCCGGGAGGTTGGCCTTGACCTTGAGCACCTTGTCGAGCTTGTCGTAAGCCTGGGCCAGGAGCTGACCCATCATGGAGTAGCTCGTAAACGCCCGCTCGTAGAGGTCGCGGGCGTCGAAGAGGTCAACGGCCCACTGTCCGTCCTGGAGCTCGGTGAGCATGCGCTTGAGCCACGTGCCCTGGGGCGTTCCGACGACACCGAACATCCCGAGGCGCGAGCGCGCCATGCCGAGGAGCCGCTGCTTGAGGGCCTCGGACGGCGCGGCGCGGTACTTGGCCTCCACGATGCGCAACGCCGCGTCGAGGGCGAGGGCATTGAACTTGTTGCGCTCAATCGCCTTGTCGTAGGCCGCGAGCGCCTTGTCCGGCGCGCCGACGCGATAGAACTCGCCCAGCGCGACCCAGACGGCCTCGCTGTCGGGCAGCTTCTTGGAGGCGGCGGTCAGCACCTTCTCCTGGCCCTTCGTGTCCTTGAGGAGGAGCTTGGCCTGCGCGATGCCCAGGATGGCCGGCACGTACTTGGGGTCCACCCGCAGCGCCTTCTCGAAGGCGGCGATGGCACCCTTGCCGTCCTTTTCCGACAGCAGCAAGAAGGTCCCGAGGCGATGCTGTCGGGCGACCTCCTCGGCCTTCTTGTCGACCTTGGCCTCGGTCTTCTTGGTGGCCGCCGGTGGCGCGACCGGAGGCTTCTCGGGTGGCGCGGCCAGCGCAGGAGCGGCAGCGAGCGAAAGCGCACCGGCGAGCCGGGCGAGGGTCGAACGAACTGAAGCGTGCAGCATCATGGTGGTTCTCCGGACGGTCTAGGCTCGGTCTCGGCCTGCCCGGGCGCGTGGGCCCACGAGGGGAGGCACGGGTCACGGACGCAGCGGGAGCGCGAGGTTAAATACCGCTCGAGCACGGGAACGCAAGGGCTCAATCCTTTGACGCGCGCGGTTCCGCCGCTAGAATCCGCGCCCATGCGACGATGGACTCCTGGCACGCTCTCCGCTCTTGCGCTCCTTCAGCTGACCCCGGGCTGCGCCGCCGAGGCCCCCGACGCGATCGAGGGCGGCTTCAGCGTCGTCGTCGCCGCGCAGGTAGCCAGTGGTTGCTCCAGCAGCAAGCCCTCGGATCCAAAGCACTTCTTCCCGGACGGGGTCGACAACTTCGTGCTGGCCGTCACGGGCTACACCGGAAGTCAGAAGCCGTACTACGCGCGGGTGACCGAAGGGCAGCTCCAGGATCGCAAGATCCTCGTGCTCGGTGTCCCCAAGGGGGACGGGCTCACCGTCGACCTCATCGGCTGCACGAAGGACAAGGCGCCCGCGTGGACGGCTCGAGCGACCAACGTCGGCATCGCGACCGACGACAAGACCGCGCCGCCGCTCTACTTGACCAAGATCGACGCGCTGTCGTGCACTCAGGCGGCCACCGACGGCGATCGTCAGGCGGGCTGGTCAGACGATCTCGGCTCCGCGCGGGCGTTCCACGCGGCGGTTCCGACGCGCGACGGGGCGCTCGCCATTGGCGGCTTCGACCGCTTCGCGCCGTCTCAGGGCACGGCTCCCGCGACGATGACGGCCGGTGACGGCGGGGCCACGCTGGTCGGCTACCGCGAGCGCAACGCGCGCTTCGTGCCGTGGACCGCCAAGCTGTCTGCGCCGCGCGCCATGTTCCACGCGATCCCCTACGACGGCGGCGCCAAGGTGCTCGTCGCTGGCGGCGTGACCCAGATCGCGATGAACCCGATTGGCCCCTCGATTGACAAGGACCGCAAATTCATCGCGAGCACGGGCGTCTCGGGGGCCGAGGTCGTCGACCTCGACGCACGCACGACCTCCAAGAGCCTGCTCGACTTTGGCGGTCGGCCGTTCTCCGCGGGTGCCTGGTCGAGCGACGGTCTCGACATCGTCGTGACGGGCGGCGTCGAGTCGGACGGCAAGCCGTCGACCGTCGTCCAGCGCCTGACGGCCGCGAACGCGGCGGAGGTCACCGACGCCAAGGCCAAGGTCACCTCGGGCGCACTCACGCGCGGCCGCTACGGGCACGCCATGGTGCGCTTTGGCAGCGGCCACGTCGCGGTCCTCGGCGGAACCGACAACGACGGCGACACTACGGGCAAGGGGTTCGCCGAGGTCATCAAGGCCGGCGAGGCTGCGGGCACCGCGGCTGTCGTGACTCAATTCGAGAGCAAGCAGGCGTCGCTCGTGTATCACCGCGCCGTGCTCCTCAAGGAGCAGCCGGCGGACGGCCGCGCGCTCATACTGGTCATCGGCGGGACGAAGATGGGCCGCAACGCCGCGACGCAAGAGCTCCAGCTCTCACCGCTCGACAAGGTCGAGGCCCAGCTGCTGCTCGTCGAGCTCACCGTGACGGCGACCGAGGTCACGCTGCGCGCCCGCGACCTAACGTCTGGCGCCGACGCCGAGCTCCGCAAGCGCCTCAAGCGTCTGCACGCGGCCGTGTCCGTAGCGGCCGACGGCTCTGAGCTGGTGTTCAGCGGGGGTTGGGGACCGGTCGGTGCCGAACCCCTGCCGGGCTGCGACCCGACCACCAAGGACGTGGGGTGCCACCTCCAGGACCTCGTTCGCGTCACGCTCGCGGGCTCGACCTACGACGATCTGACGGCGACTCTAGCCGTCAGCGAGGCCAAGACGCCCAAGGGGCTCTTCGGTCACGCGACGACGCGCTTGGCGACCGGCGCCGTGCTCTTCACCGGCGGCGCATTTACAACGCTTGCTTCGGGGACCCAGAACGCCGTCGCCGACGCCGAACTCTACGCGCCACCCGCGACCGCGCTCACTGACGCCTGCAAGGCGCCCTAGGAGCTACGGCTCGAGCGTGACCGTCTCGCGCGACTGGCTCTGCATCAGGATGTAGTAGTCACCGTTGCCGAAGTTGAGGTGCGCCACGGCGTAGTACCAGCGCTGCTTCGGGTCGATCTGGTCGATGAACGCGTAGCCCGACGGCGCGAACGTGGTGCCCAGGGTGCGGTTCCAGCCGATGGAGACGAGCTGGCTGTCCGTGGGGTGGCCCGGCTTGAAGCCGAGATCGCACCAGCCCTTGACGTCGGCCGTGGGTGACGCGGTCTGGCAGCTCGAGAGGTCCCAGTTGAGCTGGCTCGTCTGGCCACCGACCGAGGGCGGGTAGAACGTCGTCGCCGTGGCCGCCGTGCTGATGTACTGGCTGTACGTGGAGAAGTATTGCTCCTGCTTCATCTTGACGTCCATCAGGAGCGTCTGCGCTTCGGTGATCTTGGTCCGGCGCATGTACATCTTGTAGCTCGCGATCGCCACGGTGGAGAGCACCGCGATGATGACGACGACGACCATGAGCTCGACCAGCGTGAAGCCGGCGCGGGACCTAGATAGGCACTGACGCTGAAAGTGACGCATCCTGCTCCTCCGACCCCACCCAGGGCCCATGCTACGGACCTGAGTCGCTCGGCGTCAAGAACGACGTGCACTTGGGCTCAATGCCTGCGACGATTTTGACCACACGCGACGCCGCCAGGATAATCCCGCCGATGAGCCTCGTCGCCGCCGGAGCCAGCCGCAAAGGAGAGAAGCGCAAGCAGAACGAGGACGCGTGGCGCATCTATCTCGACCAGCCGCACGTCGAGCGCGCGGGGCGCGGCTCCCTCTTCGTCGTGAGCGACGGCGTCGGCGGCACGGGCTCAGGTAAGGCGGCCTCGTGGATGGTCGTCGACTCGTTGCTGTTCTACTTCACGGCGCCTGCGGACCCCTTCGAGCCGGGGCCGCTGCTTCAGCAGGTCTTGAAGCGCACGACGGAGAACCTCTGTCAGCTCGCGGCGACCGACAAGGCTTACACGATGGCGGGCGCGACCCTCGCGCTCATCGGCGTGCTGCCCGGCGAGCGCCGCGGCTATTGGCTGTCGATCGGTGACAGCCCGATTTATTTGGAGCGTCAGGGGATCTTCCATCGGCTCAACCCGGACCATCGCGACGCGCGCGGAAAAGTGACGAGCTACGTCGGCATGCCAGGGCACGTCCAGGTAGCGACGCGGCCGATGCGGATCGATCCCGGAGACCGCTTCCTGCTGTGCTCCGATGGCGTCCGCGAGATGCTCCCCGAGGCCACGATCCGCACCGTGCTCTGCGACGGCGACGACATACAGGCCATTGCTGACACCATCGTGCTACTCGCCGAGAGCGCCGGCGGTGACGACAACGCGACCGCGGTCGTGCTCCACGTCACGCCCTAGAGGGCGCTCTTGTCATCGGCGACCGCAACGGCTAGGGTCCGCGCCGTGCCTGTGCGCCCCACCACCCTTGTGCTCCTCGCCATTGCGGCCGCGGGCCTGACGTCACTCGGTTGTACGCGCCCCATTCGCGTCAAGAACGCCGTCCCGCAGGTCACGGCCGTCGGGCCGCTGAGCTACGACCCCGCGACCAAAGAGGCCACCATCGTCTTCTGGGTCCGCGATCACGAGGAGAACGCGGTCGACGTGAACTTCGATCTCGTCGCGTCCAACGGCTCCACGACCGCGCTCACGGTGCATGGCGGCCATGGCGACGTCGGTGTGACGACCTCCAACGAGGCGACGGGGCGCGCGCACTTCGTGCTGTGGCGGACCAAGGGCGCCAACGATCAGGACCTCGATCCGAACGCGCCGCTGCGCCTGCGGGTCGTGGCCATCGATGACCTGGGCGGTGCCAGTCAGGCCTTCGACACCCGCGAGTTCACGCTGACGCAAGGCCTCCCCGTCCCCTGAGCCCTCAGGCGCTCATCGAGCGGCCCTTGCCGCCGCAGCTGACCCCCGAGGCCGCATTCCTGGCGCTACGCGACGCTCCCGGCGCGTTCTGGCTGGATTCGGGCCCAACGGTGGGTCCCCATGCGCGCTTTCACCACCTTGGAGCTTGGCCTTCCGAGGCGCTCTCGTTGGCCGACCGCGATCCGTTGCCAGAGCTAGAGCGCTGGCTCGACGCAGCGCGGGCGTGGGTCGACTCGGCCGTCCCTCATGCGGTCGGGTTCCTCTCCTACGACGTCGCCCGGTTCCTCGAGCCGGTGCCGGAGCAGCCGCCACTGCCGGCCGGTTGCCTCCCCGAGTGCTGGTTTGGCCGGTACGACGCCGTCGCCTCCTTCGATCGGGAGACGGGTCGTGGTTGGCTCACAGCGACTACGGAGCTCGCCGCGGAGCGCCTGGTCGAGGCGTTCAGCGTCGCGCCGCGGCCCGTGACGACGCACTCGCTCGCGGTCGGCCCCATGTGTTTCCAGCACACCGAGGCCGCCTATGCGGCGCAGGTCCGGCGCGTACTGGAGTACTTGCGCGCAGGAGAGGTGTATCAGGTCAACCTGAGCCAGCGCCTCGATGTGCACCTCGCCGCGGGCGTTCGTGCCTCGGACGTCTATGTTCGGCTGCGACGACGTCATCCGGCGCCCTTCGGCGCTTTCCTCGCGCTCGACCGCGCCGCGATCGTGTCGAATTCTCCCGAGGCATTCATCGACGTGGACCTCGCGAGGCACATCACGACCTGGCCGCTCAAGGGCACGCTGCCTCGCACGGCGGACCCTGCGACGCTCGTCGCCTCAGGGAAGGATCAGGCCGAGCACGTGATGATCGTGGACCTCGAACGCAATGACCTCGGACGCCTGGCGGTCCCCGGCTCGGTGCGGGTCGCGTCCTTGGCGCACCTCGTCGCGTACCCGACGGTCTATCACCTCGAGAGCACCATTACCGCCGTGCCGCGCCCAGGGACGACCTTGACCGACGTGCTCCGTGCAACGTTCCCCGGCGGGTCCATTACGGGTGCGCCCAAGGTTCGCGCGATGCAGCTCATCGCCGAGCTCGAGGGCGAGCGCCGCGGGCCCTACTGCGGCGCGCTGGGCTACGTCACCCACGGTGGCCGATGCGCGCGGTTCTCGATCCCGATTCGAACGGCGATCGTCTCTCCGGAGCACCTGACGCTCCGCGTCGGCGGCGGCATCGTCATCGACTCCGACCCCGTCGCCGAGTACGCGGAGACCGTCACGAAGGCCCGCGCGTTCCTCGACCTCCTCACTGTGCGCGACCGCGGAGCGTCCCCGTAGACAGCCCGACGCCGACGAAGATGACGAGCGCCGCGGCGGCCGTCCGGGGCTCGATGGCCTTGCCGCGCCACAGCCACTCGGTCGCGACGGCCACGATTGGCTGCAGATAGACGAACAGCGCCACGACCGAGCTCTCGACGGATTTGAGAGCATAGGCGTTGAGCGCGTACGCCAAAAACGTCGGGCCGAGCAGCACGAAAGCGAGTAGTCCGAGCTCGCGGGGGCCCAGGGCGTGCCACGGGATTGTGCTCAGCTCGGGGGCGGTCCATGGGAGCGCTTCGAGGGCCGCGAAGACGTAGACCCACGCCACGACGCGAAAAGCGCCGAGCCGGGCTATCGTGGCCGGCGACCACGCCAAATAGGCGCCATAACAAAGCGAGCTGGCGAGCAGCAGGAGGTTCCCAGTCGTGCGCTCGGCGCTCGTCTCGAAGCGCTCGACTCCGACGAGCCAGAGCGCGCCCAGGAACGCGACCGCCATGCCGATGAGCCGCGGCCGGGTCGGTCGCTCCGTCCGCGCGAGCACGGCCATGAGCAGAGTGCACGGCGCGATGAGCGGCGACAGCACCGCGGCGTTGATGGGTCCCGCGCGGTAGAGCCCCTCGGCGAAGAAGAGCTGATTGGAGGCCACGCCCAAGGCGCCGAGGAAGGCGAGCTCCACGGCGTCGCGGCCGCTCGGCCGGAAGCGGCCAAACACGAGCACGAGAGTCACGCCGCCGAAGATCGTGCGAAACGCGATGAGCTGCGCCGGGTTCAGCGTCTCGAGAAGCACGGCGCCGACGACCGGCCAGACCCCAAAGATGACCTGGACGACGACGAGCGCGACGATGATGCGCGTGGGGACGTGGGCCGTCACGGCAGGGATTCGGCGAACGCACGGTCCATGGCGCCGACGACCATGCTCGCGGGGACGCCGGTGAAGGCCTCGAACGCGAGCACGGCCTGGTGGACCAGCATGGCGCGCCCGCCCTGGGTTGGACAGCCTGCGGCGACTGCGATCGCCAAGAACGGGGTTATGGCGGGCACGTAGACGAGATCGTAGGCAAACGGCCGGTCCCAGGACCCGAAGGGCAGGGCGCCAAAGAGCGCGCACGCCTCGCTCCAGCGCGACGAGCTGCGCTCAGCGTTCGTGCCAGCCGGGGTCGCGTTGACGACCAGGGCCGGGCAGAGCGGGGCCAGCGCCGACTCAGTCCAGGGCACGGCCTCGGCTCCGAGCGACTGCGCCTGCTCCAGGCGGCGTGCGGTGACCACGATTCGCCCGAGCGGCGTCGTCCGAAGCGCCGCGACGACCGCGCGTGCCGCGCCGCCCGCGCCGAGGACGAGGGCCGTGCGCCCCGAGAGCTCGAGCTCTGTCGGAAGCCCGGCGAGGAAACCGGCGACATCGGTGTTGTCGCCCGTCGTCGTGCCGTCGGGGGCAAAGACGAGCGTGTTGACCGCCCCGGTTTGCGCCGCGGCAGGGCGCAGCGCGTCGCACTGGGCCAGCGCCCGCTGCTTGTGGGGCACGGTCACGTTCAGGCCTCGAAAGCCGGCAGCGCGGCACGCCGCGATCGTCGCCGTGGCGGACTCCGGAGGGCACGGGACGAGCTCGTAGCTCCCGGCGAGACCGGCGGCGACGAACGCGGCCTGGTGCAGCGCCGGAGAACGCGAGTATGCGATGCGCTCGCCCAAGAGGCCGAGGCGAATCACGCCCGTGCTCGCAGCAGCGCGCGCGTGCGAAAAACGTCGTCAGCAATCTGCGCCTTGAGCGCGTCCAGCGAATCGAACCGGCGCTCATCGCGTACGTGGTCCGTCAGCTCGAGCGAGAGCCGCTCGCCGTAGAGGTCGCCTGTGAAGTCGAGAAGATAGGCCTCGACCGTCGGAGGATCGTCCGGGCCGAAGGTCGGCTTCTTGCCGACATTGACGACCGCCCAGTGCGCCTCGCCCGTCACGCGGCGCGCGACGCAGGCGTAGACCCCGAACCGTGGCAGCAGCTCGCCGAGCGGACGAACGTTGGCTGTCGGGAAGCCCAAGAGGCGCCCGCGCTGATGACCGCGGACGACGTCGCCGGTGAGCGTGAACGGTCGACCGAGGAGCGCGCGCGCGAGGACCACGTCGCCGTCTTGGGCGATCGTGCGCCGGAGCAGCGTCGACGACGCGACGTGCTCGCCGAGGCGCAGCGGCGCGACCGACTCGACGGTGAAGCCGAGCTCGGGTCCAAGGCGATCGAGCAGCGCGCGATTGCCGGCGCGACCCTTGCCAAACTGCGCGTCGGGGCCGAGGACCACATGGGCGACGCCAGCGCGCTCGACGAGCAGCGCGCGGACGAAGGCCTCCGCGCTCCAGTCGCTGAAGTCGCGGTCGAAGGGGACCTCCCAGACGAGATCGACGCCCGTGCCGGCAAGTAGAGCGAGCTTCTCCTCGTAGCCCGTAATGAGCGCCGGCGCGCGATCGGGGTGCAGGATCTTGGCCGGCAAGGGGCGAAACGTGAGCAGCACGCTCGTCCCATTGCGCGCCTTCGCGGCGGCGATGACGTGCGCGGCCAATGCGCGGTGGCCCAAATGGACGCCGTCGAAATTGCCAAACGTGAGCACGGGCGCAGGCTGGCCCTGGGGGAAGGCGTCGAGTCCGGAGATGAGTCGTGCCATCACGCTCAGGTGCGGGTCCGGGTCCGCGCGTCGTCGACGAGCGCATCGACGAGCCCGGCGACCGTCGCGACACGCGCGGTGATGGTCGCGGTGAGCCCGCGCGCGGCAAGCGCCTGCGCCGTGATCGGCCCGATGCAGGCGAGGGTGCGCTGCGCGAGCAGATCCTCGCCCCGCTCGCCGAGCATGGCCAGCAGGTTCTCGAGCGACGAGGGGCTCGTGAACGTGACCGTATCGCTGAGCTCGATGTGCTGTCGCGCCCGATCGCCGGAGAGCCCGGGCCGCACCGTGCGATAGGTGGCCACCAGATCGACGATGGCTCCGGCCTCGCGGAGCGTATCCGGCAGCACGTCACGCCCCACCTCCGCGCGCAGCAACAGGAAGCGCTGCCCACGGACGCCGCGACCGGCGAGCAGCGCGTCACGCAGGCCCTCGGAGCGAAAGTCCTTGGGGACGAGATCGGCGACGATGCCGTGCTTGCGCAAGGCCTCCGCCGTTGCGGGTCCGATGCAGGCGACCTTGGCGCGCCCGAAGACGCGCAGATCGTAGCCCCGCGCGTGAAGGGCCGCGACGAACGTGTCGACGCCGTTCTTACTCGTGAAGACGACCCAGTCGAAGGCGCCCGTGCGGAGGTCCGTGATGGCCTGCTCGACTGGGGCTACGCTCTCTGGCGGTTGAAACTCCAGCACCGGCAACTGGAGCACGCCCGCGCCCACGTCGCGGAGCGATTCGACCAGCGCGGGTGCTTGATCGGGCGCGCGTGTGACGAGCACGCGACGACCCCACAGCGGGCGACGATCGAACCACGCGAGGCGCTCGCGGAGCTTGACGACCGCGCCGACGACGACGAGGGCCGGGTGATCGAGCCCCTGCGACTGGGCGAGGTCTACGATGTCTGACAGGTCACCGACGACCGTGCGCTGGCGCGGCGTCGTGCCCCATTCGATGACGGCGACAGGTGTTTGGGCCTCGGCGCCGGCCTTGCGCAGCTCCAGAACGACGTCCGGGAGCCGCCGCACCGCCATGAAGACCACGAGGGTGCCACCGGCGCGCACGACGCGGTCCCAGGCGATGGCCGCGTCCTGCTTTCCGGGATCCTCGTGACCGGTGACGAAGATGACCTGCGAGGCGTACTTGCGGTGCGTGAGCGGGATGCCCGCGTAGGCGGCCACGGCGAGGCCGGCGGAGACGCCGGGCACGACGTCCCAGGGGATGCCGGCAGCGGCGAGGACCTCGGCCTCCTCGGCGCCGCGCCCGAACAGGACCGGATCGCCGCCCTTGAGCCGCACGACCGTCTTGCCCCGGCGCGAGAGGCGCACGAGGTGCTGGTTGAGCGCGTCTTGGCTGCCGTCGCCGATCTCACGGCGATGGACCACCTCGGCGCCCGGTCGCACGAGTGCGAGGATGCCGGCCGAGACGAGCTCGTCGTGAACCACGACGTCCGCCTGTTCGAGCCGCGCTACGGCCTTGCGCGTGAGCAGGCCGGGATCGCCTGGCCCGGCGCCGACCAGGCTGACGAGTCCTGCGCCCTTCTTGAGTTCGTCGTTCACGAGGAGAGCTTAGCGGGAAGGCGCGCGCGCGCCAGAAAAGGGAGCCTAGGCTGCAAGCCAGACACCGCGACCGATGGTGTACATGGTGAAGCCGTGCTCGCGGAGCTTGGCCCCCTCGTAGAGGTTGCGGCCGTCGAACACGACCGGGCGCGGCCCCATGGCGGCCTTGACCCGCGTCCAGTCTGGCATGCGGAACTCCGACCAATCGGTGATGACCAGCAGGGCGTCCGCCTCGGGCAACACGTCGTACGGGTTCTTGCCGTAGGTGATGCGATCGCCAAAGACGGCGTGCGCGGTCTCCGCGGACTGCGGATCGAAGGCCCGGATCGAGGCGCCCGCTGCGAGCAAGGCCTCGAGGATGGTGATGCTCGGCGCCTCGCGCATGTCGTCGGTCTGCGCCTTGAATGCGAGCCCCCACACGGCGAGCCGCTTGCCGCGCAGATCCTCGCCGAGCGCGGACTGGACCTGTGCGACCATGACGTGCTTCTGGTCCTCGTTGACGCTGTCTACGGCCTCGATGACCCGCATGCTGAGGCCAACGCGACGGCCCGTGCCCATCAGCGCCCGCACGTCCTTGGGGAAGCACGAGCCGCCGTAGCCCACTCCCGGGAAGAGGAAGTGCTTGCCAACGCGCGGGTCGGTGCCGATGCCGCGACGGACCTGGTGGACGTCCGCGCCGACGCGGTCGCACAGGTTGGCGATCTCGTTCATGAACGAGATGCGGGTCGCGAGCATGGCGTTGGCCGCGTACTTGGTCATCTCGGCCGACGGGATGTCCATATGGATGACCGGCGCGCCCGTGCGCACGAGCGGCGCGTAGAGCTCGTCCATGACGGCCGCCGCCTCGGGTGAGCTCGAGCCCACGACGATGCGATCGGGCTTCATGAAGTCGTTGATGGCCGCGCCCTCCTTCAGGAACTCCGGATTGGACACGACGTGAAACGGCAGCTGAGTTGCGCCCGCGATCAGCTCGCGCACCTTGCCGTTGGTGCCGATCGGCACCGTGCTCTTCGTCACCACGATCGTGCCCGGCTTGCGGAGCGCCTTGCCGATGGCCTCGGCGACCTGGCAGACGTAGGTGAGGTCGGCCGTGCCGTCGTGACTCGAGGGCGTGCCGACGGCGATGAAGGCCAGATCGGCTGTGCCCAGCGCCTCGGTGCCGTCGGTCGTGAACGTGAGCCGCCCCTCGCGCCGGTTGCGGGCGACGATCTCCTCGAGCCCCGGCTCGTAGATCGGGATCTTGCCCGCGTCGAGCGCTTGGACTTTCTTGGGGTCCACGTCGACGCAGACGACGTCATTGCCAAGATCGGCAAAGCAGGCTCCGCTCACGAGCCCGACGTACCCTGTTCCCATGACTACGATGCGCATGCGTGCCTCCTTGGCCCAAGCCGGGCGCGGACCCTACCAGACCGCGGGACTGCGAATCAACCGCCTTAGATTGCCGCGCCGATGCCCTGCCGCAGCTCCTGCGCGCGCTGCATGAGGCGCCGGCCCTTGTTGACGACGCCGCGGTCGGTCAGAAAGCGCCCGTACGACTCCAGGCCGCGCGACAGGCCACGCACGTCGCCCATCTCCTCGAAGTAGCCGACAGCGCGGAAGAAGCACTCGTTCGCGCGCTGATCGGTGTCCGAGCCAAGCGCTGCGGCCGTGTCCGCCGTGGCCGGGACTCGGTTCATATCCGCGTAGATGTTGCCCAGCGCCACCAGCGCCGCGCCCAGCGGCTGCTTTGCGTCGAGGGCCTCGGCCACCTGAACGGCCTCTTCGCCGACCCGGATGGCCCGTTCGAAGCGTTTTCTAACGGCGTACATCGTTGCCTGGTTGCGCAGCGTGGCGACCATGGTCCGCCGATCACCGACCTCTTGCGTCGCCTCCAAGGCCGACTGGAGCAGAGCCTCCGCTTCGCGATCGTGGCCTAGCCCGAGCCGTGCCTCGCCCAGGTTGGTCTGGAGCACGCCCTGAAGCTCGCGATCGCCGGCCTCGTTGGCCTTCTCGAGGCCGTGCTCCCACGTGCCAATCGCCTCACCGAGACGCCCAAGCTCATGGAACACGGCGCCCAGGCCGATCTCGGCCATCGCCACGCCCCAGGGCTCGTGCCTCCGCTCGTGGATCGCGATGGCCTCGCGAAAGGCCTTCTCGGCTTCGTCGAGCTGACCGCGCCCGATGTGGATGTTGCCGACGTGCCGCAAGGACACGGCCAGCCCGACTTCGTCGCCCAGCTTGCGCCGGATGCCGAGCCCCTTGAGGAGCTGCGCGAGCGCCTCGCGAAACGCGCCGGGTCGGCCCAGGTACCACGCCACGAGGCCGAGCTCGTCGTGGCAGCACGCGATGCCGGCCAGATCGCCCGCGTCCGTCAGCAGCTTGAGCGCGCGGTCCAGATGCTCGCGCGCTTCGTCGTAGCGCCCATCGCGAATGGCGACCTGTCCCAGGCGGTGGTAGGCGCGCCCGCCGAGGGCCTTTCGGCCCAGCACGGTCGAGTAGTAGAGCGCATCCGCGCAGGCCTCGCGCGCCCGCGCCAGCTCTCCTGTCGGTACGAGCGCGTCGGCGAGCTCCATCGCAGCCTGATAGCGCGCGTCCAGGTTGCTCGCGTCGTAGTAGGTGACGGCCTTCTCGAGCAGCTCCGCGGCGCGATGGTGCTGGCCCGTGAAGCGAGCCAACGCGGCTGCACGGCGAAACGCGTCGCCGGCCAGATCGGAGCGTCCGCCGCGCTCGAAGTGCACCGCGCAGAGCTCGGCGCCCTCGAACGTGTCCATGGCGCCCGCCGCGACCATCCACTGCGCCGCCACGCGGTGATACAGCGCGCGCTTCTCGGGCGCGATGCCCTCATAGAGGCGCTGCTGCTCATTGGCGTTCTGAAAGTCGAACGCGACCTCCTTGGGGATGGGCGCGGACTGGCAAAACTCGATGAGATCCGCGCTCTGGAGGCCGAGGAGCACCTGGTTGAGGCGCGCCTCGCGTCGGTCGTTGGTCCAGTACGACAGCTCCCGGTCGTGCTGCGGGTCACGCTCGAGGCGCATGAGCGCGAGCACGCCACCAAAGAAGAACGTCCGGCCAAAGACCGAGGCGAGCTCGATGGCTGCGCGCTGCTTTTCGTCCAGCGTATCGATCCGGGCCTTGGCCGCCTCGACGGCGTTGCCCGGAAGCCGCGCCCCCTTGAGGCGTTCCAGGTCGAGCACCCACTTGTCGGGCGCGCCGGGCTGGAGCGCGAGCGCGCCGCGCTGGAACATCAGGCGCACGATGTCCTCCGCCAACGCAGGGATGCCCTTGGAGCGCTGCACCATGCGCTCGAGCAGTGTGGACTGCACCGCTCCGGCTGGCTCCATGAGCTGAGCGACGAGCCGCGCCATGGTCGGCGGATCGAAGGGCTCGACCGAGATGGAGCGAACGCGCCGCGGGTCGACCGCGCCGAGCACGTCCGGGGGGATGGCCTGACGCGAGGCCAGCAGCACGAGCGTGCCCGTGCCGGCGAGGCACTTGGCGAGGCCCGCGAGCGCCTGGCGCAGTCGCGTCGTGGACCACTGCAGCGCGTCCACGACCAGGATGTGCGGGCGACGTGAGGCGTCGAAGCGGACCAGGTTGTAGAACGTCTGGAGCGCGCGCTCGAGCGCCGCGTCCGAAAACGCCATCACGTCAGAGCGCGAGCCCTCCGGATTCGGGACCCCGACCAGGTGCGAGAGCAGCATGGTCGCGTCCGCCGACTTCTTCTCGCCGACGATCTCGAGCAGGCCGCGCCGAATGCGCTCGCGCACCTCGCCCGCGTCGAGGCCCGACTCGAGCGCGAAGCGCTGCCGCACCAGATCGCTCACCGGCCGGAGCGACAGATCCGGCTCGCTCTCGGTGCCGCGCGTGGACAGCAGCGTGATGCCGCGCTGCTCCAGGTTCACGAGTGAGAGGAACTCGTGGATGAGCCGCGTCTTCCCCACGCCCGCGGGCCCCACGATGGGCACGACCACGAGCGCCTTCTGCGTCGCTGCGTCGCGGATGGCGTTGTACAGCAGCTCGAGCGTCTCGCGCCGGCCCGTGAAGCGCGTCTTGTGGCCCTGGACACGGAACTCACGCGTGGCGTCCACGTTCAGGCTCATGATGGCGGACGGCCGGCGGACGATGGGTGGCGGAGGCGGGGCTTGACGCGGAGACACAGCGGACGCGGTCGACCCGGGGGGCGGCATGCGGCCCTCATAGCCGCATTCGGCCCCCGGGGCAAGCCAAACTACGGCAGGATGCGCACGTCGTCGATGAGCACGACCGTGTCGTAGGCGCTGTCGCCGACATCTTCGACCTGGAACGCGATGGTCTTGCCCGAGGCCCCACCGGGGATGACGACGTCCGTCTGCTGCCATGGCGTCATGTAGACGTCGCCCTTGTCGAATGACACGTCGGCCTTCGTGGTGGTTATCCCTGCGGTGCCGCACGTCGCACAGTTGTTGGCGCCCTTACGGCAGATCTCGTCGATGGTCACCTTGAACAGCGGCGTCTTCGTGCCTCCCGTGACCACGCTCACCAGGAAGTCGTCCTGGTAGCTCGATCCGCAGAAGTCCTCGAACTCCTCCGAATAGAGCCGCCACCGGAACTGGAGCCGTGTCCCGGTCACCTGCCCGCAGAGCGACTTTTGAATGTAGCTCGGCTGCGAGACCGCGAGACCCGTCGACAAGCGCAGCATCTTGCTGCCCTCCGGTGCCGGCGCAGCTCCCAGGTTGGCGATGACTGCGACCTCGCCGCTGACGTCCCAGCCGGAAAGCGGCGTGGCGCCCTCGAAGCCAAAGCTCGAGCACGTCGCGCCCGTGCAGAACGTGCACGGATCGCCGCACTGTGAGCCGTCACATGCCTCACCGGAGGGACAGATGCCGCATGAGCCGTTGCACCCGTCGCTCCCGCAGAGCTTCCCGCCGCAATTGGGGACGCAGGCCGCGCATACACCCGAGGGGCCGCAGGTCTGCCCAGAAGGACAGGCCATGCACGGCTGGCCGCAGCCATTGTCGCTACACTGACCCGCCGAGCAGCTCGGGACGCACGGGCCGGGAGGCTTGACGGTCGCGTCGGGCCCACCGATCGGAGTCCCCGTACACGCGCCCGCCGCGCACGTCTGGCCCGGGAGGCACTGGTTCGACAAGACGCACGGAACCGTGATGGTCACGATCTGGCACGCGGATGTACCGCACTGCGCCTTGGCCGCAAACGGGACGAACGAGAAGGGCCCCGACTTACCCGAGCTGCTGTAGACGTTCCAAGTGCCGCTCACGGTGTCTCCGCAGGGGAAGGCCTCGTGGCACAGCGTGCCGTTCTTGTCCGTGTTTCCGCCGTACGTGTAGCCGTTCAGGATGGTGCCCTTGATCTCGACGCCCGGGACCGCGACGCCGGCGTCGGACACCGTGCTGAAGGTGACGCAGCACTGCTTGTCCTTCGGGACCTTCATGAATGCGTCGACGTTCCACCAGGACAGGTGCGGCAGCATGGCCGTCCACGTGGTCCCCGTGCGCGTGGCCGCGCCCTCCAAGACCCACAGGCCTTGAGCCGGGTCGCCGTAGAAGAGGCCCGCGCTGTCCGGATCGGAGGCGCCCGCGGTCAGCGTGAGCTGCACGGCCGAGGCCGCGCCGGGCTGACAGCGCTGCCCTTTGGCGTCGGTGACCGTCACGTCGACCATGCCGTAGCTGATGAGCGGATAGGTCGAGGCGCCGTCCGATCCGAGAAGCGGGATGGGCGACGCGTTCAGCGCTTGGGCCGGCGTGACGTGCGTAAGGTTGACCGTCAGCGGCCCGCTGGCGGGCTTGCCCGTGGCCGTCACGACCATGCCTGACGGTGGCAGCGAGATGGTCGCGCCCGACGGCGCCTGGACCGCGCCTCCCGCGGCGGCATCGACCGTAGCGGTCGCTCCGATGGGATGCAGGGTGACACCGACGCTCACGATCGCCGCGCCCGCGGGCGAGACCGCCTTGTACGACGGCGCGTAGCCGGTGCGCTCGACCACGATCGGCACCGTCGCGGCCGGGTTGCTCAGCGGCAGCGAGAAGCGCCCCTGCGCATCCGTCTGCGCCGTGGCGCCGCCTGCGGTGACCGTGGCCTGAGCGATCGCCACGCCGGCGCTCGACAGGACCAGCCCGACGAGCGTGGTCCCACCGGTCGGCCCGGGCCCGGACTGGCCATCCTTGCCTCCCGGAGTGCTCCCGGTGTCGGCTTCGGTGAAAAAGCCCCCGCACGAGGCCATCGCCGCGGGGACCGCAACGGACACGACGAACCGCAGCACGCAGAGGCCACGGGCGTCAGCTGAAGGATTGAGTCGCATGATTCACCTCCCAGACTGGAATGCTCACCCAAGTGAAGCACACCAACGCACGTGTTGTGCAAGGGATATTCCCGGGGGGCAAGCTTTGGGAGATGAATCGCGCGAGAGCGCCTACAGGGTGACGCCCAGGAGCTTCGCCGCCTTCTCCAGCAGGACCTGGAGCTCCTGCCGATCCGGGTCCGAGCCCAGGTTGGCCTTGACGGTCGCGTAGAGGCTCGGAAGGGCGCTAGGCACCGCGTATGGCGAGCCTTTGAAGATCTCCGCGATGGCCGCAATCGCCGTGGCCCACTGCGTGTCCGTCGAGGCCGCCTCGAACGTGGCCAGCAGCGCGCTCGCTGGGACGGCCAGCGCGGTCTCCGTTGCTGCGTCGGTCTCGGCCGCGCCGGGCTGCTTGTACCGAATCGCCACGCGCGCGAGATCCGTTGCCGCGACGGTGGCCGTTCCGCCCCAATCCGGGCCCGTCTTGGCCGACGGCGCGCCCTCGACTGCCGGAAGCTCCGCGCCGGTGAGCACCAGCTCGTAGAGCGCGGTCACCTGAAGTCCGGCGCCGACCTCGCCGGCGTCCACGAGGTCGTTCTTGAAGTCCTGGTCAGCGATCGCCCGGTCCTCGTAGCCCAGCAGGCGATAGGCCTTGACCGTCTTCGGGTTGAACTCGACCTGGATCTTCATGTCCTTGGCGATGTAGACCACGTTGGAGAGCATGCGCTCATGCACGTACTTGATCGCGTGGTCCGCATCGGTAATCACGCTATAGACGCCGTTACCTTTGTTCGAGACCTGCTCCATCATCGCGTCGTTCAGGTTGCCGTTGCCGAAGCCGAGTGCCGTGAGGGTGATGCCCGTCTTGCGCTTCTCTTCGATGAGCTTGACGAGCTCCGACGTGTTCGAGATGCCCACGTTGAAGTCGCCGTCGGTGCACAGCAGCACGTGATTGAAGCCGCCCTCGAGGTAGGCCTTGTGCGCCTGCTCATACGCCAGCGTGATGCCGCTCGCCCCAGCGGTGGAGCCGCCCGACTGGAGGCTGTTGACGACGCCGCTGATCGTGGCCTTGTCCTTGGCCTGCGTCGGCGCGAGCTTCACGGCCGTCGTGCCTGCGTAGGTCACGATACTCACCGTGTCGGTCGGGTCGAGGATCTCGAGGGTCTCGTTCAGCACGACCTTGACGAGCGGGAGCTTGTTGGTCGCGCCCATGCTGCCCGAGACGTCGACCAGGACCACCAGGTTGGTCGGCTTCTTCTGATCGTCGATGGGCCGCCCCTTGATGCCGATGCGCAGCAGCGACGTGCCCGGCCGCACGGGGTTCGGCGCGGCCTCGAGCGCGATCTTGAAGGGGTGTACGTCCTCCTTCGCAGGGGCCGGATCAGCGTACTTGAACGCGTTGACCCACTCCTCGAGGCGCACGGAGTCGGGCTGCGGGAGCTGTCCCATGCCAATGTCACGACGGAACAGGTCGTAGCTGGCCGTGTCGACGTCGGCGCCGAAGGTCGACAATGGATCCGCCGCAGTCAGCGTGAACGGGTTGGTCCCGACGGGCTTGAACTTGTCGCCTTGATTCGTCGGCCCGATGTCGGCGTGAGACGCGCTGGCATCTCCGGCTGCCCCGCTCATCACGTCCGCCGAGTACTTCGGGCTCCCGTTCGACTGCGGCGCACTGTCGGCCCCGGTTCCAGAGCCCGTCCCTGTGCCGCCGTGGCTCGTCGCGGCCATATTGTTGCTCGTGCTCTCAGCGCTCATGTCCCCACACCCGACGAGTCCCGCCAGGGCCATGGCCACCATCGATTGATGAACGCTCAGCCACCACTTACTGCCGTCAATCCACGTTCGCATGAGTCTCCCTCGCTCTGGGTTGTGCGCCTCCCGCGCCGTTGCCCTCGTCCTGAGGTGCAGCGCACGCAAGCACAGGGCGTGCCGAGGCTTACGTCGCGCGATCAGGGGGCTCTGGCGCGACAGAGATGTCTGCTAGGATCATCACGGTGATGAAAAACGACACATGCTCTCAGCGTCGCGCATCGCCCGCGTGGTCGCGCCGGCCGCGCCCGCCCGACGGGACGAAGCCGGGCTCCGTGGCGCGGATGCGATAGACGGAGGCGACCCAGTCGAAGCGCTCGACGAGAGGCACGCCCAGGAGCAGGCGCGCTGGAAGCTCGTTCCACCAGAGCGGCAGCGCCACGTAGGGAGACCGGAGGCCGCAGACGCGAGCGCCTGCGGTGCGAAACAGCGTCTCGAGGTCGGTCTCGATCTCGAAGACCATGCGCTGATAGGCCGCGAACAGGTCGTCGTCGCTCTCGGGCAGTAGCTCGCTCGTCCAGGTGAAGTCGCCTGCGAGGATGCGGTTGGTCGCCTCGTCCATCCGCGAGCGGGCCGTGGAGATGACGAGGTAGGCGTCCTGCCCGCGGTCGACGGAGACGCCGCCTCTGGCCGTGAACTCCGCCAGAGTCATCCCGGTCTCCGGCTGGCTGCTCGTGGTCTGAAACCAGGCACATGCGCCGAGGTTGGCGCCCTCGGCCACGAGGTCCTCTACGGTCGTCCATTGTACGGCGTTCGTTGCGATCAACGCGGGGCACGGCATCCGGACATCTTTGGCCAGCGCAGTACGCGCCTCACCCTCGACGGCGAGGCGGGTCCGAGTGGACAGCGCCGCGTTTACTGCGGCCGAGACGACGAACGCGCCGAAGACCGCGGCCAGGAGCCGCCCTGAGCGTTGGGCGCTCGCGGCGCGCCAGACGAGGGCGTGCAGCAGGGGGATCGCCGGAGCCAGGATGCGGGCGGAGACGTCGGCGCGGGCAAAGCGGAGCACGATGGGCGCGGCAGCGAAGCCGATGAGCATGAGCAGCGCGGCCCGATGGCCGGTGCCCTGGAGGCCCGGCGCGTCGCGGCGGACGTTGGCGACGAGCGCTGCCCACAGCAGGGCGACCAGGCCGATGGTCCACGTTGGCGAAGAGAACACGACCGCCTCGAAGTGGCTGTAGTGCCGTACGATCGGGGCAAAGAAGAGGAGCGCCGTCGCCGTCCAAAGCGCGACTGGGAGCCACCGCCGACCGGCGAGTCGGTCAGCCCAGAGCAGTAGGACCCCTGCGGGCCCTACCACGTACAGGAGCTGCGCTCCGACGTGGAGCACCATGGCTGGGATACGAATCGGGTGGAAGCCTTCGCCAAACGCGGAGAACGCGCTGACCGAGCCGCCGCGCGTGAAGTGCAGCGGCAAGGTCGCCACGAAGATGCCCAAGAGGATCGCCGCGGGGACCCGCCAGGCGTGCAGTTCGCGTCGTCGGGGCCAGGCGTCGGCGACCGTGAAGGCGAAGAGCCCGAGCGCGCTCGTCTCCTTAGTCAGGATCGCGAGCGCTGAGAAGGCCACGAAGCGGAGGCGCGCGCGGCGGCTCGGCGTGAGGCGCAGGTCGTGGAGCGCCGAGAGCGCCGCGAGGACGAAGGCCGCGCCGACGAGGTCGAACTCGACCGGGATCCAGCCGGAGAACAGCAGCGACGGCATGGCCATCGCCGTGCTCGCGGCCAGCCCCGCGAGGCTGTCCGAGAAGCCGGCTCGGCGCAGAAACCCCAGCGCAGCAAGGCCGAACGCGGGTATGGCGAGGGCGTGGACCGCGGCGAGCGCCATCGGGTCCCGGGTGAAGAGCAGCCCCAGCTTGATGAGCACGACCGCCAGCGGGCGGTAGGCGTAGGTGTCCATCGGCTCGGGGTTGTAGACCGGCCGCCAGACGTCGCTCCACGCGATGCCGTCGACGATGCCGAAGACCCAGCGCACGATGCCGTCTGGTGTCTCGGTCACGCCCGCCATGCCCAGCAGTGCCCCTACGGCGAGGACCGCGAGTGCTACGGGCACACGAGCCCCGGCCCGACGCGGTCGGCCTCAGCGAGCGCCATGCCGACGACCTGGTCCATATTGTAGTTCGTGTACGTCGGAAGCCGACCGACGAAGCTCACGTGCGCCTCGCGCTCCGCCAGCGCGGCGTATTGGGCAAAGAGCGCCTGCGCCTCCGGCGTCGGCATCGCGTAGAAGGGGTCCTTGCCGGGCCGCCAGTCGTCGGGGTACTCGCGCGCGATCGTCGTCACGGGGAGCACCTGCCCGGTCGCGTGCTTGTACTCGAGGATGCGCGTGAAGGCGTGGTCGTTGGGGAAGTTGACCTGCATCGCGGGCTGAAACCACTCCTGCGGCAGCGTCTCATGCTCCCACCGCAGCGAGCGATAGGGCAGCGGGCCAAAGCGCTCCTCGTAGAAGTCATCGAGCCGGCCTGTGTACACCAGATGGCGATACCGCACCGCACGGGCCACGTCCCGCCATTCGGCGCCGAGGCGTACTTCAATCTTGGGATGACGCAGCAATCGCTCGAACAGGGCCGTATACCCACGCGCCGGGAGCGCCTGAAACGACTCGGTGAGATAGCGATCGTCCCGGTCGGTGCGCACGGGAATGCGGCCGCACACCGACGGGTGCAGCTCGCGCGGGTGGCGCCGCCACTGCTTCATCGTGTAGCCGAGGTAGAACTTTTCGTAGAGCACCGGGCCCACCTGCGAGAGGACCAGCTCCTCCGAGTTGCGCGGGCGAGCACACGGCACGCGCCAGGACTCCAGCGCGGCGGCCATCTCCTCGGAGGTCGCGGGGCGCCCGACGAGCTGCTCGTAGGTCTCCAGGTTGATGGGAAACGACCAATACCTCCCCGCGGTCCACGAGAGCGCCCGATACGTCACCGGGTGCCATTCGGTGAAGTGCGAGAGGTAGTCGCGGACGCGGTCGGAGTTGGTCCGAAACCAGTGTGGACCGTAGCGATGAACGAGCACGCCGGCCGCGTCGGTCGTGTCGTGCGCGTTGCCGGCCAGGTGGTCGCGTCGGTCGAGGACCAGGCACGAGAGCCCGTAGCCCTCGGCCAGCCGCTCGGCCATGACCGCGCCCGCAAACCCGGCACCGACCACGAGCACATCGACGTCGGTTCGCGTCGTCACGGTCGCACGATACGGTGCGCGTGCGGCCTACCGCAACTTGCACGCCGTGTCTGTCGTGGCATCCTCGCGCGCCACGACGGAGGTCATCATGGAGTTGCGCTACAAGTTTCTGGGGCGGAGCGGGCTGAAGGTGTCCGAGGCGTGCCTCGGCACGATGACCTTCGGCGAGGAGTGGGGCTTCGGCGCGTCCAAGGACGAGTGCGCCAAGATGTTCAACGCGTTTACCGAGGCCGGCGGCAACTTCATCGACACCGCCAATCTCTACACCAACGGCACGAGCGAGCGCATCGTCGGCGAGCTCGTCAAGCCCGAGCGCGACCGGTTTGTGGTCGCGACCAAGTACACGCTCGCGCAGCGATCGGGTGACCCGAACTCGGCGGGCAACCACCGCAAGAGCCTCGTGACTGCGCTCGAAGCGTCGCTCCGGCGGCTCGATACGGACTACATCGACTTGTATTGGGTCCACGCGGGCGATCTCTGCACGCCACTCGATGAGGTGATGCGCGGGCTCGACGACGTTGTCCGCGCCGGGAAGGTCCTCTACATCGGCATCTCCGACATGCCGGCCTGGCAGGTCGCAGCGGCGAACACGATGGCGGAGCTGCGCGGCTGGAGCCGCTGCGTCGCGCTGCAGGTGCACTACAGCCTGACCGAGCGCGCCGTCGAGCGCGAGCTCATCCCGATGGCGCGCGCGTTCGACCTTGCCGTCACGCCGTGGGGCATCCTGGGCGGCGGCGTGCTCACCAACAAGTATCGCAAGCCGGACCCGGCGGGCCCGGTCGCGGCCGAGGACTCGAAGCGGGTCACCTCGAACGCGAGTCGGTCCACAGAGCGCCACCTGGCGGCGGGTGAGCTCGTCGCGCGCATTGGCTGCGAGCTGGGCCGTTCGGCCGCGCAGGTGGCCATCGCGTGGCTGCGGCAGCGCCCGGCGGTCACGGTGCTGCCCATCCTCGGCGCGCGTACCGTCGGGCAGCTCTCGGACAACTTGGCTGCGTTCGACCTCGTGCTGTCCGCCGAGCAACTCGCGGCCCTGGACGAGGCGACCAAGATCGAGCTCGGCTTCCCGCACGACTTCGTCCGCGCCGAGTCGATCAAGAAGCACGTGTTCTCCGACGCGTGGCCTCGGATCGACTTCCCGCGCTGGTAGCGCACGCGCGCGTGGATTTTTTTGCTCAGGGCTGTTTACAGCGCGTCTGACGCGGTGCTAGCCTTGCCACGGGTTCTTCAAGAAGCGAGAGGTGAGGCGATGACGCGTGGCTCGGCGATGGCGATCGGTCTATGGGTGCCTGCCTTCGCGCTGCTCGTCGGGGGCGGCGGCTGTGCCGACGAGGCGGAGCCCCCCCCCCCCGCGGCGCCCAAGGAGGGCCTTGCGGCGGCCAGCCATCCGGGCCACGAGACGTGTGACGTCGACGTGCCAGCGCTCCTCGACCTGCGACCATCGCGGCTCGTGCATGCCTGCACGTGCGCTGGGCCGAGCTGCGCGCTCCCGGAGCTGGACGCGCTGTGCGCCGAGGACGGAGACCCGGGCACCCCGGACTTCCCGGAGCTGCGCTGCGACCCGTTGCTGGGCTTCAGCTGCGTCGCCCCGGTGATGTCGGCCCAGGCGGGAACGTGCCCCGAGGGGTACCGCTCCGTGCCTGACGTCCCTGGGCAGCCGACGACTTCCTGTGTCCAGGTCGCGCCTCGGCATTGCTCGGAGACGGTGGCCTGTCCGTCGGGGTCGTTCTGCAACGTGGCGGCCGGGTCCATCTGCGACTGGGAGTGCCTGCCGGACGCCGTGATCGCCTGTCCACCGGAGGCGCCGGACTGCCACTGCCAGCCGGGGTCGTACTGCTCGTGCTCGGGGCGTTGCCTGGAGAACTCCGTGTCGATCCCGCCGGGCCCTCCCGGCGATCCGAACCTGGAGATCAGCCCGGTCGCCGCGACCCTCAGTCGCGTCGTTGTGCCAGAAGGGAACTGCGTGCCCGGTCGTATCCCGACTGCCGAGGCGACGGCCGCTTTCCCGCTGCACGTCCGGCTGCACAAGCCGGCGCCGGGTACGCCGGAGCCCGGGACCGGTGAGACCATCACCGTCCAGGTCGTTGCCTCACGCGGACTTCGCGTGCACTGCGGCAAGTCGGCACCCGTTGTTCCAAACTCCGTCCCGCCCGTCGCGGACCCTGGAGCCTATGACCAGTCGTGCGAGTTGACGTTCAATGCGACCCACGTGCATGTGGGTCCCCACGTGAGTCAGCGCGTCTGGGTTCGTGCGACGGACTATTGCAGCTCGGCTCTGGATGCCGACGCGCCGTGGTCGGTCCAGGCCAGTCTTGGCAGCCACCCGTGGGTCCAGGTGGTCAGCGCTCACGTGGAGGCGAAGAATTCAGAAGGCCAATTCGGTGACCCGATCGAGCCCGGCGAGTACGAAGGCACGGCGCAGCTCGTCGGCATGGGCGAGGGTTTTGTGGCGGAGCTTCAGGAATCCGTCAGGAGTGCGTTTCCTGGGGGTGCCTCCAGACTCGTTGTCCCGATCCGGGCTGGGCTGCGTATGCACCCGGAGGGCGGTTTTGACCTTGCCCTGAACGATCCAACCCAGGTGCTCGCCCCGTCTGGCGGCGTGACCGCTCGGCTTGCCGTTCTGACTGACAGCGGAACGAACGAGATGCCGCCCGCCATGTCACAGCCGCGATGGTACTTGGACAACCGGACGGACCCGGCAACGTGGGCAGACACCGAGGCCGGTGCGGTCATGCGGACTTTTGGCTGGACGGCCATCGAGGGAGATTCGCCACTCACCAACTTCACGTACGACTCCCGCAGCGGACAGCTCCGGGGTGCTCTCGACGTGAGCATCGTCACCGGCGCCCTGAGCACCGCTGCATGGCTTCGGTGGGAGCTGGTGCTGACTCGTCGGAGCCCCACTGCCGCCACCGCCGTGGCCTCGTCGACCCTGGAACCTCCCGATCTGTCGAACCGAGTGTTGCCCTGGCGAGCGCCCCTCATTGCAGCGCTCGCGCCAGGTCGCTTCATCGGCCTGCCCGCAGCTGCGTTAGCGCCCATCGTGGCCAAATGGGTTTCGCTCGCCATCGACCCGTTTCAGAGCATCCTCCCGTGTCTGACCCTCGGCGGAGGCACGTCTCTGTTTGACCACGTCTGCGATGCGACGTTCCTGTCCACGGCGCTGGCGGCCGAGTGCAAGAGCCATGTGATCCCGGTGGCACCAGTCTTCGGTGAACCTGCGGCCTTCGTCTCGCCACTGGAGGCGCGCGATGCCGTCATTCCGTGCAGGCTGTCTCCGGGGTCCGCTCCGTGGGGCCATCCTGAGTTCACGTGCACCGATATTGTCGACGCGGTTCCAGCCGAACGGTTCAACATGTACTCAACGGTCGTTTCGTCTGCGCCTTATGAAATTAGCGGTGTCGCCTACGGCTATCTTCGCGTCTCCAGTCTGCCGTTTCCGCACGCAGACCCAGGCTCCCAGGCCAGCATCGGGCCGTTCGACATGCCCTGGCGCTCGCACGTGCGTGTCGCATGTGCCGAGCGCCTGCTACGATATTCGCCGCACGCGTCACCGAATGCGTCGGTCGGGGCCCCCGCCTACTTGGATCTGTCGCCGGAGATGAGGAAGTTCGAGAGCCAGGGTCCCGCCTACTGGGAGTACTTCGCGCATTGCCCGTTGGCCGACCCAGAAGCCTGCAAGTACGCAGGAGGTCAATCGAAGCTGGGGCCCGCCTCTGGAGCCCTGTACCACGACGTAGTCAAGGCTAGCAGTTACGACCACGACCCCGTTGGTACCTACACGCTGATCCAAGACCCCCACGGCTTTGAGCTGCCGTCGATTCCGTTTCTGACCGCTCACGATCGCGTCGCCATGGGCCACGCCTCGGCGGCGGAATCCCCGACGACCGCGGAGCTGGCCCAGTCGTGCATCGACGACCTCGATCGCTCGCCGGACGAAGTCGCTTCGGCGCTCCTGGATTATCCGTCTCCGCTCGACCTGGATACAGACCTTCCCGCCGTGCTCGACCGGCTCTTCCCGCAGTCGAAGTGCATCAATATTGCCGTGTGGCACCGCGTCCTCGACGTGCTGGAAGAGGTCGTGCCGGACAACGCAGCCGCTGGGGCGCTCTATGCGCGTCTCATAGCAACCTGGCTCGAGATTCACTCGTTCCTGGGCTCCGCCGCCTCCACGTCCAACACGCTGAGCGAGATCCTCGCCGCTGAGGGCGCGCCGCGTCCGGTGACCCCGGCAGCCGCGGGTGATGAGACGCCCGACAACGACCTCTCGAGCACCATCGCGCGCATGGAGCGGGGCTTTGGCCTCGTACTCCACCCAAGGGTGCATGAGGTGCTCTCGTCTCTGCCCCTCGAGACGGTGAGAGACTTCGACTACCGACGGCATCTCTACCTAAAGGCGGAGCTGAGAGAGGCCATCAACCGGGCGCCCGGTCGGGCCCGCACTTCCGGCGGGTTGGCCGTATCGCTTGTAGAATCTCTGACTACCTACGTAAAATTAGTCGATCGACACCTTGGCAAGTCCGCACTTCAGGCCTACGCCGAGTGCGCAGCGTCAGGTTCGTCCACGCGAGCTGAGGCCGCGCTCGCCACCTATGGTCGGGCCCAGCGACTCGCCCTCCTCGTGGAGGCCATGGCGACGGCGCTCCACGCCAAGGCCACGCAAGGAGACCCGACGCAACCCCTCGTCTGGGAGGCCGCATGGGCGGCCGCGGCGTCGGAGCTTGGCGAGGCGAGTGCGCTCCTGTCGAAGACCGGACGCGCGTTGTCCGACTGCGAGAACCCGCTGGGTATCCCCGACGATGCCCTTCCGCTGTACTTCGGCGACCCCTCCGGCACCTCGGGCAAGGCGTTCTCATCGTCGGACTACCTTCTGAATACGTGGGCTGCCCCGGCCGTGGCCTCGGCGAAGGTGTCACTCGAGGCCGCCCGATCGGCGTGGCTTCAGAAGCTCTCATCGACGGTCCATGAGGCGCAGATCAACCAGGATCGGGGCCGCCGAGTCGAGGAGCTGAAGCGGGGCATTGGCACCGAACTGTCTCAGATGTGCGGTCTGACGACCGATCCGGTCGTGCTGACCGACGACCTCATCGCGGGAAGGCTCGACGTCCGCGACTGCCACCGCCTGAGCGCAGCGGAGAACACCGCGTGCGGAAGCGTCTTCGACAAGCTGTACAAGTCGACCGGCCTCACCCCTGCACCGGATGAGTGCCCGGAGGCACCGCTTGCCGACCACGGAGCCGAGTTGGCGTCCCACAAGCTCGCGCTCTGCAAGCTGCTCGTCGACCGCGCCAGCGCGATGCAGAACGGGAATCACACCAGCATCTACCAGGGGCTGAACACCGTCGCGGGCACAGCCGGCGCGATCGAGTCGCTCACGGCGTCGATCGATGAGGTTGTTGTCGGGCTGTCGCAAGAGACGCAAAGCCGTTGGATCGCCGCGCTGGACGTGGTGTTCTACGTCGGCCGCGGTGAGGTTGTTTCGAGCGCCATCCTGTGTGAGGAGGGAGTCGTGACGCCGAGCGGCACGCTGCTGACGTTTGGCGCATGCCTGCTTGACCGACTGCCGCCACGCCAGGAGCTGACAGCGTCCGACAGGGCGGCGTTTGAGGCGTTCATCGGTGACGAGACCGTTCCGACGCTGACACGGAGAGACTACGCCACCCTGGCTGCCCTTCGCTACGTCAGAGACTTCATGGATACCATGTCGGCAGGAAACCCGGTCCAGGCCGAGCTCATGACGCAAGGTGGAGACGCGTTGCCGGCGCTTCAGCCGAGCGATGTGCGGCTCGACGCCCTCGAGTTCACCGACTGTGGCAAGACCCTCAAGCGAGCAGAGTGGACTTTCCCCGCAACCCGGCTGGCACAGATCCACGCCGACTATCTCGTTCCGGTGTCTTTTGGCGCCGGGCTTCTCAACAAGTTCATCGCCCACTCGGAGAGCTGCTGGGAGTATTCCGGTTGCCAGGGCGCTCTCGACTACCTGTGGAACTATGCCTATCACCGTGTGTGCAACCAGTACGTGCAGCAGCACCCTCTGGGTCCCGATCTCGACGAGAACGAGCTGGTCGAGGCCAACACGGTGCCTCCGGCGGCGGTTGCTGCGTGCTATCGAGGCAGCCTCGGTGAGGCGGAGGTCCGGATGCTGCGGGCCCACGCCGACCTCCAGCAGGCGCGAGCCGCCTTCTCGACGAGCATCAGCCGATATGACGCAGCGGCACGGTCGTGCATCGTCACCCAGAACGCCAACGCGCAAGTCGAGGACGCCACGGACGCTCACCATGCTCAGATGGAGGAGCTTCGGACCGCGAAATCGGCGCTTTCGACGGTGTCGGCCTTCTTTGGGGCGTTCGTGGGCGCGCTCTCAGGCAACCCTAGCGGGATCTTGGGCGGCCTGGGCCTCGGGAAGCAGGCGATCAGCGACTCCATGGATCGCGAAAAGGAGCGCTATCAAGCACTGGTCCAGAAGATCGGCAACGATGCAGCCGTCAAGAAGTGCTGGCTGGAGGTTACTCCGCTGCGCTCGGCCATTCGAATCGAGCTCGCGGCCGCGCGGTCGGCCATGCTCACGGCCGGGGATGCCATCGTCGGGCTCTCGAACCTACAGAAGCGCGCAGACCAACTCGCGTCGTCGACGCCGGGCCTCATCGCGCGTGAGGAAGGGCGCGTGGTCCCGAGCCTGGCGCACCACTACTGGCTGGACGAGCGCATTCGCGAGTTTACGCGGACGATGGAATGGGCCCGGCGGCTGACATACCTGTCCCTTCGATCGGTCGAGTATGAGTTCCAGCAGACGCTGCCGATCCGCGGCGACATCATCGGAACCCACCATCCGGACGGGCTGGCTGAGGCGATTCAGAGGTTACAGCAGGACCAGGCCACACGCACCATCAACGGCCGTCGACCCGAGATGCGCACGTCGGTCTACAGTCTCAGAGATGACCTGCTTCTGCTGCAGGAAGCGCCCCCGGGAATGCCCGGGCTACCCACCGAGACACCCACCCAGAGGTTGCGGCGAGCCATCGGTGATCCGCGCTTTGCGTACTTCGACTCCTCGGGGACCTACCTCGGGCAAGCGGTGCCGTTTTCGTTGGCACCCATCGCGGAGCTCACGTTTCGCTGTGCGGAGCGGCTCTGGTCCATCGCGACGTCAATCCAGGGCGACCTGCTTGGGGCCAAGTCGGTGTCTGTGCCCCTGTTCGTGCTCAAGAGCAACACGTTTGACAGCCAGTGGTGCGCCGAGCGCGGTCCGGCCAACGAGACGCGACAGGTCGCCTCGGTTCAGCCGTCGGTGAACTTGTTCAAGCCCGGTGAAGGCTCCCAAGTGCAGGGGGAGATCAACGCGTTCACCTGGGCCTACACCTCGTCCTGGATCAACGTGAAACGCAAGGACTTCAATGCGCAAGCATACACTGAGGGTGCCAGCGGCGAGTTTGCGGGACGGGGCCTCTATGGCGAGTACATCCTGCTCTTCCCCTGGAAGGGACTGCTGGAGAATGGTTTTGAGCTGAGCCGGGTCGAGGATGTCCTGCTTCGCTTCGACTATGTCTCATTCGACAACGGACCCACTGGGCATTGGCTGGGGGAGTAGGCATGCGACACGTTGCGATTGCTGTTACTGTCCTGAGCGCGATGACCTCACTCCGCTGCGGCGAGAGCCCTGGCACTGGAGGCAGCGCGCCAGCGGGCCCTGACGACATCTTCGTGGAGGCGGACGTCGGTCTGGCTGACCTGTCGAGCGCAGCCGAGGTCTCAGCTGTGCCGCAGGAGGTCACCTGCGCGCCAGCGTGTGCGGGCCGCAAGTGTGGCCCGGACGGCTGTGGAGGAAGCTGTGGCACGTGTCCAGTACCGAGTGTGTGTGGGCCAGGCGGCGCATGCGACTGGTCAAGCGTGGAGGGCCGCACGGTCTATCAAGTGGTCGCCATTGCTCCGGTGCTTCTCGCGCTTCCTCCCTTGAAGCTTCCCAGCGGTAAACCTGGACCCATCAATCCGGCGGACTGTCTCCCCGAAGGGTATGGTATCGGCTCGGACGACAAGGGGAATCCGATCGATCCCGAGAAGCGATTGCTCTGGGGTGACGGCAAGGCATTCATTGAATTCGAAAGCTACATTCCCGATCCTGGACGAGAGGGTTTTCGCACGAGTGGTGCCTTGTTGCTGCTGCCCGACGTTCGGCCAGACTCCGACACCGGCAGTCTCGCTCTCCTCCGGGGAGAGCCGAGCGACGTGACCAGTGGACTGGCATGCTTCGCGCAGAATGGCCCCGTGTTCCCGTGGAGGGCCGATGAGCCCAATCGGGCTTCGGCGTGGGCCGGCGGGGCGAAATGCACGCTCTCCAACGTGCGCGATGTGGGGACGGCTCCAACCCCGAGCTGGTTGCTTGGCACCAGCGTTGCCATTGACAAGTCGGGGTGGGATCTCCAGCTGCGTCCCTCGTACTCGGGACTGATGAATCTGTTCGGACCCAATGCCAAATACCCCGCGTACCCGGAGGGGACGACCCCCTATGTCTCCGAGTATCCGCGGGTCTTCGAGTCCGAGTTTGCGGAGCTCGACATCCCGGTCGTGCCTTACGCCCCTGCCCCCGGTGCCGATTGGACAGTCATCACAAAAATACTTCCTGCGTCCACCGTGCGGTTGACCTTGGTAAAGATGCTCTTCCGTGACCCGGCGATGAAGACGGGCAAGCCGTGGGGGCGGATCAACGGGCGGCTTTGCGGTATGGTGAATTTGGTGCAGCTCTTCACCGTGTCCACTGATGTGTGCGCTGCTGCACAAAAATTGGGTTATCTGGGCACGTGCATGAACAAGTACTACGCCGGGGTAGACACGGATGAAGAGCGCCTCATCTTCATCAAGAAGGAGTTCTCGGGGCAGACCCAGGCGCAAGTGATTTTCGACTTCGTCGCCGAACCGACACAGCTCCACCTTCTGCCGGACGGCAAGTAGGCACCCCCTGTGACCTGGCTCGCGTCGGCGCTCGCACTCCTCGCGGCCGTGCCGCCCTCCCCGCTGGGCTCTTCGGTAGCGCTCCCCACCGGCCCGGCCTCTGTGCGTGGCCTCGCCGACTCACCAGAGATGTCCGTCTTCACTGGACAGATCGCCTACTCCATCCCGATTGACGTCCCCACGGGTCCCGGTGGCTTCGGTCCGGCCCTGTCGCTCAGCTACAATGGCGCGCTCGGCAATGGCCCCGTGGGCATCGGCTGGTCGCTGCTCGTCCCGCAGATTCGGCGGTCGACGCGCCTCGGCGTACCGAGCTACGAGGACGCCCGGCCGCCCGGTCCGGGCACCTTCCTCCCGCCGTGGGGTCGCACAATCGAAGACGAGCTCGAACTCGTCGGTCTTGGCGGCGGGCGGCTCGTCCCGTTCGCCCCAGGCGAGTACCGCGTGGAGGGCCAGGGCCACGCGCTGCGCATCGAGAAGACTCCGTCGACCTTTCGGCTGACGACGGCCCAAGGCCTGCAATACACGTTTGGCGGCGGCCCGCTCCTCGCGGTGTACTCCGACGCCCGCATCTTCGCCTGGGCACTGAAGGAGGTCCTCGACCCCTCGACTGGGCGCAAGGTGACGTTCACCTACACCGCCGACCAGGCGCAGCTCTGTTTGTCAGAGGTCACGTGGGGGCCGGACGTCAACGGCGAGCCCGCGCACCGCGTCGAGTACACCACCGCGTCGCGACCAGACGCGGTCGTCTCCTACCGTGAGGGTTTCCGCGTCGTGACGGCCAAACGGCTTACGCGCATCGATGTGCGCACGTCAGGGGCGCTCGTGCGTCGCTATGAGCTGACGTACGACGACGCCTTCCCCGTCAGCCGTCTGGCTCAGGTCGTCGTGTTGGGCACCGACGGCGTCACGCGCCTTCCTCCGGTCACCTTCACCTACGGAGACGAGGCGCTTGGCGCGTCGGGCCCGGGAGCGCACGAAGTTCCCGAGACCGGCGGGTGGGTCCTCGGCGAGCGGGGCGTCGGTCTGCTGGACGTGGACGGCGACGGCCTGTCGGATCTCGCGCGCTTCGAGTTGGGAGCCCGTTGGTTCCGCCGCAACCTCGGGGGCACTTTCGAGGCGCCACGGCCGCTCGACGGAGGCATGAAGCTGGATTGGACGCAGGTGAGCCACCTGGATCTGACCGGCGATGCGCGGCCAGATATGGTGTATGTCGGCGACGACACGTGGCGCGTGTACCAGCTCGTGGGCGGAGCGCTCCCCCCGGCGGTCAGCGAAAGCGTTGCTGCGCAGGGTGGAGGAATCGTCATGGTCGGTGGCGGCAGTCTGCCCACCCCGCCGAGCGGCTTGCCGTCGGATCGTGACACGGAGCTTCACTACGAGCTCGTCGGCACCTGGGAAGGCACCGACTGGGACGTCTCGCTCCGCGACAGCGCCACGGTGCATGGAGACCTGAACGGCGATGGACGCATGGACGTCGTTCGTCAGACCTACGACGGCCTGAGCATCCGGTTCGGCGGCCAGGGGAAGCTCCTGGCGCCGGTGCGCGTCGGGCCCATCAGTGCGGCCGAGCCCGCCCTCGAGTTTGGTCGCGAGGACGTCCAGCTCCACGACGTGAACGGCGATGGCCTCGCCGATGCCGTCTGGCTCGCCGATGAGTTCCTGCAGGTCAATCTGGGCCTCGGCGACGGCCGGTTTGTCCCCGAGGGCGACCCGTGGGCGTATCCGTGGTCGACGCCGTGGGTCGACCTGGCCAATGTCCGTCTTGGTGACCTCAATCGCGACGGGCTCCTCGACCTGATGCGCATCGAGGCCGGGAATGTGCACTTCTGGGCGGGTCACGTCGGTGGCTTCGCGCCGATTGCGCGCATCCTCGCGCGCCCGGACGAGGCCGCCTACGACGATGAGGTCACCATCGCCGATCTCGATGGCAACGGCTCGCAGGACCTCGTCTGGTCCGCGCGCTCCGGGCGGATGTGGTACCTCGACCTCGCCGGACCGGCCACGCAAGGCATGCTCACCCGCATCGCGAACGGTCTCGGCAAGACCGTCGACATCGCCTACACCACCTCGTCCTTGGAGCAGCTGCGCGCCGAGGAGCAGCAGCAGACATGGCTGCGCAAGCTGCCGGTGGCCGTGGCCGTGCCCAATCAGGTGACCGTCCGCACCGGAGTCCCTACGGACCCGCCGCGCGTCGTCGAGTATCAGACGCTCGACGGCTTCTGGGACGCAGACGAGCGTCGCTTCGGAGGGTTCCTGACGACGGCGACGATTCATCCGGACCCCGATCCGGTCAAGACGCTGCGGCTGGAGGTCCTCTACGACGAAGGGACCGGTCTGAATCGCGCGCTCCGAGGCAAGGCCTGGCACGAGGTCGCCTCGCGCGGCGATGGTCCCATGTTCCACGAGACCATCCACGTGCTGGATACGCTGCTGCCGTCGGGCTTTCCGACCGACGACGCGCTCCTGCGCATCCCGATCGTGACGCGCACGTTCCGCAACGAGCGCGAGTGCGCGTGTCCGAGCCCGACACATGTCCAGACGCGGTACGAGCATGACGCCGACGGCAATGTCGTGGTGGAGCGACGCGACGGTCGGAGCGACCTCGAGGGCGATGAGACGGTCATTCGGCGCGAGTTCGCCAAGAACGACGAGACCAACGTGCGCGGCGTCGTCTGCTCCGAACGTGTGGAGAGCGCGGACGGGGTCGTCGCGAGCCACGTGCGGACGTTCTACGACCTCGATGCACTCGAAGACGCAGGCGCCTGCCCGGCCCCGGTCGTGCCGCACGCCGAGGACGCGTGTGCGGTCACCTGGGGCCGGCCGAGCGAGGTCACGGCCTGGCTGGCGACCGAATCCCGGTGGGTGCCGCAAAAGCGCACGCGCTACGACTCGGTCGGCAACGTGACGTGCGCCACAGACGCTGGAATCACGCGCCGTCTCGACTACGACGCCCTGCGCCAGGTCCCAACGCAGGAGACGCTCAACCCGGGCGGGACGCCCGCGTTCACATGGACCTTCACGTCCCACCCGGTGCTCGGCCTCGTGACCGCGGTGGCGGGACCGAACGCGCCGAACGGGGACCTCGCGGCCTTCGAGTACGACCCGCTGGGCCGGGTCGCGCGCGTTCTTGGCGACTGGAACGGCGACGGCGCGGTCGAGGAGCTGCGGCGCTTCGAGTATCCGTGGGAGACCCATGCGCCGCTGCCGAGGACGGTCGTCGTCGCGAGCGACTGGGGCCTCGACCCCGTGGAGCGCACGACGGTGCTCGTGCACAACGGCGCCGGCCAGCCGGTCCATGAGGCGCGCGACCTCGACGCGCAGCACAGGATTGTGACAGGCCATCGTGTGCACGATCGCCATGGCCGGACCGTGTTTCTCGCCGACGCCTACGAGGCGACCGGCGCGCTCCCCGGTGCGACACCGCCGCAGGGCGTCGTGGGGACGAGCGTCGACTACGACGCACTGGGACGTGTGGTAGTCGAGAGGCTGCCGCAGGACCTGACGGTCAAGACCGTGGCCTACGCCGCGTTTCAGGAGACGGCCGCGGTCAGCGGCCTCGATCCGGTGACGACCACGCGCGACGGCCAAGCGCGCGTCATTCGCACCGAGCGCACCGTGACGGGACCGGGCGTGGCTCCGCAGGGCGAGGTCTTCGACGTGCAGTACGACCCGGCCGGTCGGGTCATCCGCCAAACGGTGCAGGTCGCGCACTCGCACGTGTTTACGTACGACACCCTGGGTCGCCTCGTGAACGCCGGCGATCCGGACCTCGGTCCACGCACCATGACCTATGACGACGGTGGGCGGCGGCTCACTGCGACCAATGCGCTCGGCGAGACGGTGGCGCACACCTACGACGCCGTCGGCCGGGTCACCCAATGGGAGGGCCGCGACGTGGTCGGCACGCCCGTCGAGCGGTTTCAGCACGACTACGACACTCTGCCTGGCACCTGTGCGGCACTCGGTGTCGCGCCGCTGCGCGGGGCGGGGCGGCTCACCGGCGTGCGGGACGTGCTGGGGACGACCGTCGCGACGTGTCTGGGCTACGACGCCGCCGGTCGCGTCGATCGCTGGCGGCGGACGGTGCTCGGGACGACGGTCGAGACCACGAGCGCATTCTCGGGCTCGGGGCTGTTGCTGTCGCACGCGCTGGCTGGCCTTGGTACCGTGACCTACGGCTACGATGGCGCAGGGCGGCTCGTGTCGGTGCCCGGGTGGTGGACGGCGACCACAATGGACGCGGCGGGTCGCGTGCATGAGGAAGCCTTTGGCAATGGCGTCGTCGGGAGCTTCGCGTGCGACGCCGCGGGTCGCACCACGGGCGTGGGGCTGGCGTATGGGCTGGACGCGCAGATCGGCCTGACGCTCACGCGCAATGGCTTCGGGGCGGTGACGGCCGTGCGCGATGCCGGGGAGGCCCCGTCGGCACGCCACGCGGACTTCGTCTACGACGGTGCCGCGCGGCTCCTGCAGGCGACCGTCCTCGGGCGGCTGGGCGACCCCGGCGCACGCACCTGGGACTATCGCTACGACGGCCTCCAGCGGCTGGTGAGCCGCACAGGCCCGAACCTCCCCGACACGCAAGCGCAGGGGCTGCTGCTCGGGAGCTATTTGTACACGGGCCCCGGCCCGCGGCAGCTCACGTCCGTGATTGACGGCGGTGGCGTGCCCGTCGCCACGATGGCCTACGACCTCGCCGGGCGACAGACCCAGCACGCCGGTCGGGCGCTAGGGTGGTCGCCGTCGGATCGCTTGAAGCAGGTCACGCTCGAGGACCAGAGCGCCCTGACGTACGCGTACGACGAGGCCGGGCAGCGCATCGCGTCGTCGAAGGATGGCGTCGTTCGGGAGCTGCGGCTCAGCGAGTTCCTCGTCGTGCGCGACGCGCAGCTGGAACTCCACGTGCGCGCCGGCGACCGCGTGCTCGCGAAGCTCATCTGGCCCTACGACGGCAATCCGCCGGCTGGGCCGCCGGACGTGCGGTACTTCCACACGACCTTTGGCCCCGGACCGTCGCTGCTGACGGACGCCGGCGGCGCGACGGTCACCGAGCGGCACTTCGAGCCGTTCGGGTTGCTGCTGAGCGCGACTGCAAATGCCGACTGGCACACGGAGCCTTGGGGGTTTGGCAACAAGCCGGTCGACGAGGATAGCCTCTGGGCCGACCACGGTGCCCGGTGGCTGTCGCCGCAGACGGGGCGGTGGCTGAGCCCGGATCCGAAGACGCTGACGCCGGTAGAGCGGCCGGACTTGCTGAACCCGTACGTCGGAATCGGCGGAAATCCGGTGACGTTTTGGGATCCGGATGGGCAGGATTGGACTCGACCCGCCAACCGCTGGTACTGGCCGTTCGCCAAGTCGGATGACAATGGGCATGGCGTCATTCATGAAAAACAGGAAGGTCCAAAGGCCGCGCCTGACCTGCCAGATCGCAACGGGCTGATGACCGGCGAGGAGGATGGGCTCAGGGCTATCGCCGAGAAGCGCACGTTCGACAAGGCGATGACCGGCTGGTTTGACGAGTTTCGCACTCGGCTCGCGGCACACGGCAAGGACGCCACCGGTGCCGTTGGCGGAGTCGTCCTCATCGGCCGCGACGGACCCCGGCTGGGTGGGACGACGGCCCCAAAGGCGGGCTTTCCCCGCGACTTCTCCACCAAGAACACAAGGAACTGGAGTGCGTCCTTCAAGTCCGAGGGGCAAGCTCGAGCGCTCGCTCGTGAGAGGCTGGGCCAGAGTCCAATTGAAGTCGAGCCAAACAAGTGGCGCAGCACCGACGGCAAGTGGCAATACCGAGCCAAGCCCGGGGACGTGAAGGACAACCACATCCACCTCGAAGAGCTGAACCCGAAGACCGGAGAGGTTCTGCAGAACGTCCATCTTCGGTGGGAGTAGGGCCTATGGGAATGAACCGTCGTGACGTGCGACTTCCCGACGATGGCGGGATCGTCCGAACCGAGCACACGATGTTCGAAGTCTCCTTCGGCACCATGCGACCCGAGATCGTTGTTGCTGAGATTCTCCTCTTGCTCGAAGGGCTGGTGATGGAACTGAGCCTCCGGCACCCGCAGCAGCACCCGAGGGTACGCATCTCCGTTGGCGAAACTTCAGCGAGGGCTTCGGCAACAGTCTCTGACGATGGCCTTCACGTCGGTGTGTCTCGGACAGAGCTGGAGTCGTGGATGTCTTTCTTCCTCCGGTACTACCGAGATGGCGTGGCGGAAGTCGATCACCTTGATCTGGAAGCGCATGCATCAGACGGCGAGGCAAAAACAGTGTACGTGCTCCTTCGGGTTGGGAAATTCGGCCAGCCTCTCAGCGGTGACGAGGCCCGGAGGAAGCTCGGGCTCTGATCAACCCTGCGGAAAAACAGGAAAAACAGGGGAAAAACAGGGACGGTCCTGACATGTTGACATTTCAATGCCCCCAAATGACGCCGTCTCCCCATCCAGAACGCACTCACGCACTACCCCACCGGCGGGCGTTACCACGTCACTCCGGCCTTGTCCCGCCGTCCCACCCGCTGTACCGTACGCCCATGCTCCCCACGCCCGCGCGCCTCCTCGTCGCCGTCCTCCTCGCGACCCTCCTGGCCTGCGCCCCTCCCGACGACGCGCCCGCTCCCGCCGCCACCACCACCAAGTCGGCCGACACCACCCCGCCAACCTGGCCCGAGGGGGCAACGGCCGTGCTCACGCGCATCGGCGCCACGCACGTCGCGCTGAAGTGGACGCCGGCAAGCGACAACGTCGGCGTGGCGCGCTACCACCTGTTCGTCGACGAGCGCTTTCATGCCGAGGCGCACGGACCGTCGACGGTCCTCGCGGGGCTGGCACCCGGCCAACGGTTCCAGCTGCGAGTCGAGGCGCAGGACGCCGTGGGCAACACCGCCACGTACGGCCCCACCGCGCACGTCACAACCGACGGCCGCTGCGAGGTCGGCCAGGCACCTGCTCCCCGGCGCTGAGCTCTTTACGGTGACAACGCCCAGCCGCCGTCGTCGAGCTGCGCGGTCAGGACCCACTCGCCGCGCGGAGTGCGCACGACCTGGCCGCGGCGCTCGGCGGCGCGCAGCGCACCAAGAGACGACGACCCATCGCGCAGCCAAGCGGCACGGGCGAGCACGGTGGTCTCCTGTGGCCCATCGGCAAGCCAAGCGAGCGCTGGATGCGGCGCGGTCCGGTCGGTCTGGCGAACGATTACGACGCGGCCATCGCCGCCGCGCTCGAGCGCCATCGTTCCGTCGTGGACCATGCGATGATGGACGGTGCAAACCGTGATGAGGTTCTCCGGCGTGTGCCGGCCACCGGCGGCGCGCGGGACCAAGTGATGCACGTCGCACCAGACGTGACTCGCGCAGCCTAGCACTGCGCAGCGGTAGCGGTCGCGGTGGAGCACGCGTCGCCGAGTCGCCGGCGGGATCGCGTGCGAGAGGCGCGCGTCTCGGGTGAGGTCCACCGCCTCGTGGTCACACCCGACTTCGACAGCACATTGAACATGGCCACAATACAGCGAAATTTGTGATTGAGTCATTTCGCGGAGTTACGCCCCTGGCTACCCGCGACATGCGCCAAAAACCTACATACATGACC
>SXGT01844862.1_pt1 | contig 45022 bp, 41 predicted proteins | sample 3176221 | NCBI WGS metagenome assembly SXGT01 (sample SAMN11356862, study PRJNA531348) | freshwater metagenome | isolation source: freshwater sample F1-120 | place: China: Fuxian Lake, Yuxi | collected 2017-12-25 | reverse complement strand
AGAGCAGCGGCTGGAACAGGTGATGGTTTCGGCGATCGACGAGGGTCATGCGCACCGGCGCCGAGGCCAGGCCTCGGGCGGTCTCGAGCCCGCCAAAGCCGCCCCCGACGATGACGACGTGGGGAACTGCGTCGGTCACGGCGCCTGGTCGGAGAAGTGAATCACGAAGTCGACGAGTGTGTTCGGGTGCACGGCTCCGCCGACGCCGGCGGAGAGCCAGCGCGGGTCGGTGAGCTCGGCGAGGTGCGACGGCGAAAGCGTGAGCTTGCGTACCGCGCGCTCGGGGTTCACGTCCTGGACGAGCGTCTCGGCGAAGGTCCCCGTGAGCCCCGCGGCAGCAAAGCGGCTCTTCTGCGTCTTGCCCGAGGGCGAGGTGTGCCCGAAGTAGCCCGCGTCCGCCATATCGTCGGCCTTCTCCTGCGCCGTCCCGTCCGCCTTGGGGTGCGCGACGACCGCGGTGAGCCCGAGCCCCACGCGCAGGGCATTGACGCCGGCGAGCACCTTCTGGCGCAGCTCCTTCATCGGCAACGGCGCCGCGTAGGCGACCGTCGGGTTCTTGCCCAGGAGATCGAGGACCAACGGGACCGTGCCGCCGACGTAGACCGGCGTGATGAGCAGCGCGACGCCGCCGGGATCGTTGACCTCGACGAGCCAGAGCCCGTCGGCGTCGAACGTCACGTCGAACGAGATCGCGGCGCCGTCCTTGAGCACTGCGCCCTGCCCGGCCGTGACGGTCGTGACCTTGCCGATGGGGCTCGCGACCTTGATGGCCGCGCGCATGCCCGCCTTCGGAGCGGCGCCGGTGACGTGTGCCGTGCCCTGCGGCATGCGCGTCGTGAGGCCGGCCAGGGTGGGCGGCGTCGCAGGCGACGGAAACGCGATGTACGGAAAGATGGGCGCGAGCCGAACGGTCTGCGAGGCGCTGCCGTCTACGGAAACCTGCGCGTCGCCTTCGACGAGCGCGCTGAGCTTGGTCAGGGCGGAGGGGGCGAGCGTGACCGTCCCGTTCGTGGCGTCGAGCGTGACGACCGTCTTGCCTTGCGTGATGGTGAGCGACTTCCCGGCGCCGCCCGCGAGGCGGAGCGCGAGCCCGGCGGACGAGAGCGTGACCTCGAGGCCGTCGGCGGGCTGGGACGCGACCTCGCCCGTGGCCGCCGGCGTGTCGGTTTGAGCGACAGCGTCAGACGTCGAGGCCGGAGGGTCTCCGGTGCCGGCACAGCCGAGGAGCGGGGCGACGGCGAGCGACTGCGCGACGACAAGGCGGACAAGGGACGGCGTACGCACGATGAGCATGCGCCCCATGATAGCCGAGGTCAGCGCTCGCGCCAGCTTCTAGGAGCCCGGCGGTCGCAGCGCCAGAAGCGCACCGAGCGTCTGGCCGATGAGGTCCGCCATGCCCCCACGCACCAGGAGGTGCGCCTCACGTGGAAGGAACTGGCTCATGCGCGCCTCCAAGCCGGCGATGAAGCTGTCCATGACGCGGACGAGCTGCGCGCGCGCGCGCGCATACCGCGGCTCCTGGAGCCAGGTGACCAGCCGCGCGACGTGGGCCACCTCATCGCTGGCGACCGCCGCGACCGCCCTGCCCCGCTCCGAGGCGCCGCACACGCCCTCGAGCAGCCGAAACTGACAGTAGCCGGCGACCTCGTTTGCCAGCAGGAGGGTCAACCACACGACCTCGGGCCGCTGCTTGTCGCTCGCCTGGACCGGGGGCAGCGGGGCGCCGTCGACCCACTCCGCGAAGACGCCGACGTGGCGCCGCTCGTCGTCGAGCTGCGAGACGAGCGCCGGTCGCAGCTCCGGGCGGACCTGCGCGATGGCGACGACGAGCGCCTGTTCCGCGAGCGCCTCGGCCCGATGAAACGCCCGCGCGAGATGGTGCCAGTCGTCTGCGTCGAGCGTGAGGGACTTCGCGAGGGCCATGGCCTGCTCGCCCGCGGACGTGAGCGTGGCGACGACACCGCTCATGGCGCTTGCGACAGGCACGAACGGCAGCGTTCGAGCCACGGAGTCTCGTCCAACGCAGCGACCTCGAACTCCTGACCGCACGACTGGCAGCGGCCGAACTCGGGGTCGGCTGCCAGCCGCGTCCGTGCGCGGTTGATGAGGTCGAGGTACCGCCGCAGTCGAACGACGGGAGGCTCCTTCTTCGTGCCGTCGCCGACGCCGAAGGTCAGGTCCATCGTCGACAGATCGAGCTCCTGGTTGGCCTTGAGCTCCGCGAGCCGTTGGGCCACGTCCCAGCCCTTGCGATTGATGGTCACGAGCCATCGCGCCTCTGCGGCAGCACCGAAGCGAGTCGTCATCCGGCGGACGCTACGACGCCACATGCGGCAAGTCGAGCACCCCACGCGACCCGCCTGGAGCCGGTCGTCGAGTTCGGTGTACCATCGCGCCCCATGAGCTTGGGCGTTTCCAACCGGAGCTGCGGCGTCAGCCGGCTGACGTGGGTCGTGCTGGCCGGCGTGCTCGGCTGCGCGGGCATCGGCGAGCCGTTTCCGGACGCCATCGTGATGGACCTCGGGACCGTGAGCGAGGCGAAAGACGGCGCCGCCAACGTCGACCTCGGCACGGTCGCGGCCGATGCCGCGCTCGAGCTGGCGCTGGACGACGTGGGGCTCGACGCTGCGCCAACGCCCGTGGACGCGACGGTCGACACGCGCGACGTCCCGAAACCAAAAGAGGGCGTCGACGTCGCCGACGTTCCCGAGCCTCCGGACCTGGCGTGCACGCCGTGCTCCAGCGACGCTGACTGCGACGCGCTCGGCCCGTGTACGAGCTACGGCGCGGCGGGCACCTTCTGCGGCGCGGGCTGCGAGGTGTTTCGCTGCACCGCAGACGCCAACGGCCACGTCGGCGCGTGCTTCGACGCCTCGGACAAGGGCACCTGCTCCGGGGAACGCCGATGTCAGTCGCTCATCTTGTTGGCGTGCTCGGCCAAGAAGGCCGCCGCGGACATCTGCAACGGCAAGGACGACGACTGCGACGGCAAGACCGACGAGGGCTGGCCCGATGCCGACGGCGACGGCACGCCAGACTGCGTCGATGTCGATAAGGATGGCGATGGCTTTCCCAACGCAAACGACGTCTGTCCCGATCTTCCGGACGCCGACCAGGCCGACCAGGACAAGGACGGCCTCGGCGATCTGTGCGATCCCGACAAAGATGGAGACGGGATCCCGAACGAGAAAGACTGCGATCCCAGCGGCGCGGGCGGCGCCAACAATGGCGTGGAGAGCTGCAACGGGAAGGACGACGACTGCGATGGCGAGACGGACGAAGCGGGCAGTCTGGGCTGCGGCCCGATGTACCTCGACGAGGACCAGGACGGCTACGGCGCGACGGGAACGGCGACCTGCCTGTGCGGGCCCAAGGGCCTCTTCACCTCGCCGGTCGACGGCGACTGCAACGACCTCTCGAAGTACGTCCATCCCGCGGCCAACGAAGCGTGCGACGGCGTCGACAACGACTGCAGCGGCACCGCCGACGATCCGGGCGCCTCAGGGTGCTCGGTCTGGTACTTCGATGGCGACGGCGACGGCTACTACGCGCCCACGGCGCCAAGCGCCTGCTTGTGCTCAAAAAACCAGATCAACCTGTACACGGCGAAGTATCCGGGAGATTGCGCGGACAAAGACGTCACCGTCAATCCCGGTCGCACCGAGGACTGCAACACGAAGGACGACGACTGCAACCTCCTCGTGGACGAGGGCTGCGACGATGACAAGGACGGCTACTGCGACGGGAGCAAGAGCTTCGAGAGCGCGTATGCCCTCTGCCCGTTCGGTGGCGGTGACTGCGATGACGCGGAGCCTCAGACCCATCCGGGCGCGCCCGAGGTCTGCGATGGCAAGGACAGCAACTGCAACCCCGCGGACTCGGCGGCCGAAGGGACGATCTTTGCCTGCGGGCCGACGTGTGAGCCCTGCCCTCCTCCGGCCAACGGCGTGAGCTTCGAGTGCAAGCTCCAGCCGAGCGGCGCGACCGCCTGTGTCTCGAGCTGTCCGAGCGGGAGCTTCTGCGAGGATTGCGCGTGCTCCTCGGAGACGCCGCTCAGCCTCGGCAACGCCATCCTCGACGGCGTGGTCATCCACGATCCGTTCTTGGACACGTTTCGGGTGGGCTACGCCAGCGGCACCTCGTTTCGGCTGCGCACGCTGACCAAGACCGGGCTCGTCTCCTCCGACGCGGAGCCCGTCACGGGCGTGACCAAGTGGACGACCTGGGGCTTCGCGCAGAACCCGGAGACCGGCCTGTTCGTGTTTGCATGGACTGCGTATCCGGACTCGGCGCTGCGCGTCGGGCTTGCGTCGGCGGATGGGACGAGCCTCGGCCAGACCATCATCGCGCCCGATCTCGTCGGCGGCGCGGCGCGCGCGAATGTGCAGCTCTCCTACGCTGCGGGTGCCAAGACCTTCCTGGTCACGTGGGACGAGACGAAGGACCTGGGGCTCGACCTCCAGGGCTTGCTCCTCGACTGGAAGGGCAAGGCGATGGGCAATCCGTTCGAGCTCGTCGGTGGCGGGGGCGATCAGACGCGCGGGGCCCTGCAGCCGAACCCGACGGTCGATGGGCACGTGATCCTCTACGCCAACGAGACCGCCAGCGGGAGCCCGCCCCGGGTGCGCATGTTCGACGCGTCGGGGAGCACGACGTTCGCCTTCGAGCTCTTCCCCGACGTGAAGGTCGGCAGCGCGCTGCGGCTGTTCTGGGAACGGCACGTCGAGCGCGGTGTCGTCGATCTGCTGGGGACCGACGGGCTCTATCACGCGCTCGTCATCGGGGAGTCCGGCCTCGTCGGCGATCCGGTGCCCAACCTGGGCGGCCCCATTGGCGCCGTCACCTCGGCGCCCGGCACGGCGCGACTCCAGATCGTGTCTCTGCTGAGCGGCGCGGCCCAGCTCACGACCCTTGACCCCAAGACGGCCACCGTCATGTCTCCCACCGCCAAGCTGTCGTTCGCCGAGGCCGTCACCAAGATCGTCGGCGGCGCAACGCACCCGAAGGGCTGGTCGGTCGTGCTCTGGAACACGCCGATGGGCCTGACCGGTCGCCTGTTGCCCCCATGAAACATTTTCAGAACAAATAAATTGACGAGCACGATTTTCGCGCGGATCGCGATTGACACGCCGCGTCAATTCACCGAAACTCTTGGCCCCCTACCCCCCAAAGCGTGCGCTTGACGGGGTGGTTCCGAAAGGCCGGCACTCAGGCTGGCGCTGCGGAAGCTGGTTGTACGTTGAATCTGAGCAAAGCGCCAAGCGGTTTCGACCGCGCGGCCAGGAGCCACCATGATGATGATGCATGCCTATGTGCCTACCTACGTTCCGGATCCGGCCAAGCCGGGCGCGGCGCGCTTTCACTGTTCGGCGCTCCGGACCGACCTGCGGGTCGCCGAGTGCCTCGATCGCTTCGTGGACGCCAACGCCCTGAGCCGGCGCGACTCGCCGTGCTTCAAGTGTAAGCAGGGCCAGAAGAACCGCGAGTGCTTTGCCGCGAGCTGAGCCGCGGCTCACCCGCGCGCTCTTTGCGATAGCACTTGCGCTTGCCGGGCTCTGCGCCGCCAGCCTCGTCTGGTGGGTGCTCGGCGCAGACTCGCATCCCCTCGTCGTTCGAGCCGTCCTGTCGGCGTCCCTCGCCGGTCTCATCCTGGGATTCGTGGCCCCGCTGCGCTGGACCGTGAGCGCACCAACGCGGCTCACGCTGCTGCTTGGGCTCGGGCTCCATCCGGCGGCCTGGGTCGTCTACGTGCTGTGGGCGCGCTGGTCTCCGGTCGCGCCAACCATCGATGAGCCGGGCAACGTGCTGCAGTCGCTCTATTCAGCCATCGTCTGGAGCACGGCCAGCATCCCGTTTGGCGCGGCGGTCACGCTCCCTGCCGTCGCGTTCTCGGTCCTGGGCACGCGCCACGTAAGCCGAGCGACGCAGCGGGAGGCCGATCTGCTCGCGCTGGAGCGCCTCGCGTGAGAGAATCCGGGCCGAGTCGTGGCCGACGCGCGCGTCGTTCAACTTTCGACCCTCTCGTGCGTTCTAGCATTCGTGCGCGGACCGATTCGCGTACTCGATGGGAATCCGGCGCACGGCGACCGGGTTCGAGGTGCCAAGCATGACCGCGCGCGCAACCCTGTTCTCTCGATTCCGCCCTCGACGGGCCCCCCGATGGGCCCTGGCGCTCGTGCTTGGGCTGGCCTTCACGGGCGCCGCCTCAGCGGCCGACGAGTCCCGGCGTGGCAGCGCGGAGGACGGCGAGGCTCCGCGGCGCGACGGCATCGACGGTGAGCGCGAGTCCCGTCGCGGGATCGAGGGCAGCTCCGGCCCGACCGCGGAGGAGAAGCGCCAGAAGGAGCAGGAGAAGGTCATCAACCTGCAGCACCCGCCGTTGTGCCGCGTGGATCAACCTTCAGCGTTTCGCGACAAGCTGCTGTCGCTGCCCAACCCGAGCGACGACTTCACCATCGAGGTGTGGGGCAACAACCGCGAGTTCTTCGTGCACGACAACATCTACTACTACATGCGCGCCAATCGCACCGTGTACGTCTCGCTGTTTTGGATCGGGCCGGAGGGGTCCATCTTCATCCCCTTCATGAACCTCAAGCTCGAGGACAACCGAAACCACAAGATCGACCCATCGAACATCATCGTCGAGCCGGTCGGCCTCGAGCGCTGGCGGGTCATCGCCACGACCGAGCCGCATCACCTGCCGTGTGTCGGGACCTCGCAGAGCTTCCTCCGCGCCCTCGAGAACATGCAGAAGCGCCCTTACGCCGTCGGCACGTGGGACGTCTGGTCGCATCACGGGACGCGTCCAGGCCGCTACGGTCCGTCGCGCCTCAGCCGTCCGGAGCCCCGCGCCAAGCCGCGCTCGGGCGACTGGTGGCCCTTCTAGCGTGAACCGGGCGCGTAGAATTTCTCCAGCAGTTCAAAGCACTTGAGAGGCTTCGCCGCCTCGCGCGAAACCTGCTAGAGTTGGCCCGAGGAGTTCGTGACCGGCCCATGACCGCTCCCCCGCCCGACCAACTGCCCAAGCTCTACCTGCTCGACGCGTCGACCTATATCTTTCGGGCGTTCCACTCGACGCAACCGCGCGCGGGCTTCGCGGGAGGGCTCAGCACGTCGAAGGGCCTGCCGACGAACGCGCTGCTCGTGTTCACCAACATGCTGCGCAAGCTCGTCAAGACCGAGAAGCCCGACTACTTCGCGTGCGTGTTCGACAAGTCCGACCGCACGTTCCGCAGCGAGCTCTACCCCGCCTACAAGGGCACCCGTAGCGAGACGCCGCCGGATCTGGTGCCGCAGTTCCCGTACTTCCAGCCCATCGCGGCCGGGCTCGGGCTGGCCGTTCTGGAGCTCGACGGCTTCGAGGCCGAAGACATCATCGCCACGCTGGCCGGGCGCGCGCGCGAGTACGGCGTCGAGGCCGTGATCGTGAGCTCCGACAAGGACCTGATGCAGCTCCTCGGCTCGCACGTCCGCATGTATGACTCCATGAAGGACCAGTGGGTCGGCCTCGAGCAGGTGCAGGAGAAGTTCGGCGTCGCTCCCAACAAGGTCGTCGAGGTCCAAGGCCTCATCGGAGACACCGTCGACAACATTCCGGGGGTCAAGGGCGTGGGGCCCAAAACCGCGAGCAAGCTTATCGAGCAGTACGGGACGCTCGAGGGCGTCTACGAGAACCTCGACGCGATCCAGGGCAAGCTCAAGGAGCGTCTGACCGAGGACCGCGCTTCGGCGTTCCTGTCGCGCGAGCTGGCGCGCCTGCGGGCGGATGCGCCCGTGACCCACGATCTGGAGTCGCTGAAGCTCCGTGAGCCCAATCGGCCGGCGCTTGCGGCGCTCTTTCAGGAGCTCGAGTTCAAGACGCTGCTGCGCGAGTTCCACGGCGACGCGCAGGTACCGGCAGCAGGGACAGCAACCGGAACCGCAACATCGGCAGCAGCGGACTCGACGGTGATCACGACCGCGGACGCGCTCGACGACCTCATCGCACGTGTGTGCGAGGCGGGGACCTGCGCCCTCGTGGTCCTCGGGAGCCACCCGGAGGCGATGCGCGCGCGCGTCGTCGGGCTCGGCGTCACCGTCGGCGAGTCCAGCGCTTACGTCCCGGTCGGACACAGCTACCTCGGTGCGCCGACGCAGCTTTCGTGGGACACCGTCAGCGCGCGCCTCGGGCCGGTCCTGGCCGACACGACCATCCGCAAGACAGTGCACGGCGCCAAAGAGGCCGCCATCATGCTGCTGCGGGCGGGCGTGACGCTCTCGAGCGTGACGCGCGACACGGAGCTGATGAGCCATCTCGTGGATGCGACCCGCTACGCCCACACGCTCGAGAACGCCGCGCTCGATCGCCTCGACCGCAAGCTGCCGGAGCCGCCCGACGACGTCGCGCGCGGCCGAACCACGTGGGAGTCGGCCACCGTAGAGCACGCGGCCACGGTCGCTACGGCGTGGGCCAACGCCACCGAGGCGCTCGCGGGGGTGCTCGACCCGTTGCTCGACGCGGTCCCCAAGCTCCGGTCGCTGCACGATACCCTCGAGCTGCCGCTGACCTGGGTCCTGATGCGCATGGAGATGGCGGGCGTGCGCATCGACTCCGGGGCGCTGCACGGCCTCTCGGAGCGCTTCTCGGCCAGCATGGCGTCGCTCGAGCGCGCGTGTCACGCCGCCGCGGGCACGACCTTCAACCTCGGCTCTCCAAAGCAGCTCGGCGAGGTGCTCTTCGGCAAGCTCGGGCTGCCGGTGCTCAAGAAGACCAAGACCGGGCCCTCGACGGATGCGTCGGTGCTCGAACAGCTCGCCGAGCAGTCGCCCTTCGTCCAGACCATCCTGGACTGGCGCGAGGTGCAGAAGCTCAAGGGCACCTACACCGACGTCCTGCCCACCCTCGTGCTGGCGGACACCGGGCGCATCCACACGAGCTTCCGGCAGTCGGTCGCGGCCACCGGGCGGCTGTCGAGTCTGGATCCCAACCTGCAAAACATTCCGATTCGCCGCGAGGAGGGCCGCCGCATCCGCGACGCGTTCATCGCCGCGGACGGCCATGAGCTCATTTCGGCCGACTACAGCCAAATCGAGCTGCGGCTCCTGGCCCACCTGTCCGGGGATCCGGGCCTGTGCGCGGCCTTTGCGTCCAACGAGGACATCCACCGCCGCACCGCCAGCGAGGTCTTCGGCGTCGAGCTCGCGGCGGTGACGCGCGAGCAACGCTCCGCCGCCAAGGCCATCAACTTCGGCCTCATGTATGGCATGGGAGCGTTTCGGCTGGCGCGCGATCTTGGCATCGAGCGCGGCGAGGCGGCGCGGTACATCGCGCGCTACTTCGAGCGCTACGCGTCGGTCAAGGCGTTCATCGACCAGACCCTCGAGCGCGGCCGCGAGCTTGGCTACGTCGAGACCCTGCTGGGACGCCGCCGCTATGTGCCGGACCTGGTCGCCAAAGACGCCATGCGCCGTCAGGCCGCCGAGCGCGTCGCCGTGAACGCGCCGGTCCAAGGGAGCGCCGCTGATCTCATCAAGCTCGCGATGCTGGCCATCGACCGGCGCCTGCGCGATCCCGCCGAGGGTCTGAGCACCCGCATGCTGCTCCAGGTGCACGACGAGCTCGTCCTCGAGGCCCCGACGGCCGAGATCGAGCGCGTCTCCGCACTGGTCAAGACGGAGATGGAGGGCGCCGATCTCGGCGCGGCCGGCCCTCTGCGGGTCCCCCTCGTCGTCGAGGTCGGCCACGGCCACCACTGGAACGAGGCCCACTGATGGCGGAAGGCAGCACCGCGCAGGTCCGCCCGTTCGTCCTCTCCACGGTCCCCGACCGCCCCGACGGCGGCGACGCAAGCCGCCCGGGCACCGACGAGCACGAGGCCCAGCTCGCGCTGCTCACCGCGGAGCTCGACCGCGAGCGCCGGCGCGTGGCGATCATCCAAGAGATCAACACGGCGCTCGGCTCCACGCTCAACTACCACCGACTACTGGCGCTCATCGCGGACAAGACCTCGGAGATCCTCGGCGCTGAGCGCTCGACCATCTTCGAGGTGGACGAGGCCAACGGTGAGGAGATCTTCTCCCGCGTGGCGCACGGGGGCGAGATCCAAGAGATTCGGCTGCGCTTTGGTGAAGGCGTGGCCGGCTGGGTCGCCAAGACCGGCCACCCGGTCAACCTCAAGGACGCCTATCGCGATGGCCGGTTTCGCGCAGACGTTGACCAGCGTACGGGGTTTCGCACGACCTCCATGCTGTGCTGGCCGCTGAAGAACCCGCGCAAGAAGGTCGTCGGGGTCATCCAGGCTCTGAACAAGCGCGACGGCTACTTCACGCTCGACGACGAGCACATGATCGCGTCCATCGCCAGCCAGGCGGCCGTGTCGCTCGAGAGCAGCCGTCTGTACGTGTCGGTCGTTGGCAAGAACCTCGAGCTCATGGACACGCAGCAGGCGCTGCGGCGACGCGTCGCCGAGATCGACCTGCTCTATCGGCTCGAACAGGACGTCAATCAGGCCACCTCGATTGAGGCGGTCGTCAATCTGCTCCTGCTGCGTGCCAAAGAGGCGATCCCGAGCGCCATCGCCACCGCGCTCATCTCCGACACGGAGGGCTACCGGCTCTTTACGTGCCCCAACCCGCAGTTCGGCTGCCAGCCGTATGCGGGCGAGGTCCTCGCAGTCGCCCGGTCGCTCGCGGCTCAAGTCGCCGAGCGCGAGGAGCCCTTTCGCTCCAATCAGCTCGACGTGCTGTTGGATACGCACGATCTCGCTCGGGACACGCACCTCGGCGCGGCGCTCGCGGCCGCCGGTGAGGAGGCCGAGGTGCGTTCGGCGCTATGTGTGCCTCTGTCGAGCGGCGGCGAGCGGTTCGGTGCGCTCGAGCTCATCAATCGGCGCGAGTCGCCCGAGGGCTTCTCCGAGGAGGACCTCAAGCTGCTCTCGGTGATCGCGGGGCAGGCCGAGTCCGCCATCGTGCTCGCCCGGCAGCGGGTCGAGGCGCAGGTCGCCGATCGCCTCGCCGCCATCGGTCGCGCGCTCGCGACGGTGCTACACGATCTCAAGACGCCGATGACGGTGATCTCCGGCTACTCGCAGCTCATGGTCGACGAGGACAGCCGGGATGAGCGTAAGTCCATGGCCGATCTCATCAAGCGCCAGTCGCAGGCGCTCAAGTCGATGACGCAGGAGATCCTGGCGTTCGCGCGCGGCGAGGCCAACCTCCTCATCCGCAAGGTGCACCTCGGCACGCTGCTGACCGAGGTGAAAAACGAGCTCAAGCTTGACTACGAGACCCGCGGAGATCCCTTCGAGGTCGACCTGGAGCTTGGCTACGACGGTCTCATTCGGCTCGACGATCAGAAGTTCCGCCGGCTCGTGGTCAACCTGGCCAAGAACGCACGGGAGGCCATGCCCAAAGGCGGCCGCTTCACGATCCGCACGGCGGAGGCAACCGACGATCCCTCGAGCCTCGACCTTTGGTTCATCGACACGGGCCCCGGCATCCCCGAGGCCATTCGCAGCACGCTGTTCGACTCGTTCGTCACGCACGGCAAGCGGCATGGCACGGGCCTTGGCCTGGCAATCGTCAAAAAAATCGTCGAGCAGCACGGCGGCACCATTGGCTACGAGTCCGAGGCCGGGCGCGGCACCGTGTTTCACGTGCGGCTGCCCAAGAACCTCACCGCGTGACCTCGTTCTCCGACGCGTTGTGCGCGTGGTATCGCGTGGCAGGACGGGACCTGCCGTGGCGACGCACGCGGGAGCCGTATGCACTCTGGGTCTCGGAGATCATGCTCCAGCAGACGCAGGTCGAGGCCGTCATTCCCTACTATGCGCGCTTCCTGGAGCGCTTTCCCACGGTGGCAGCGCTCGCGGCCGCCGACCAAGGCGAGGTCCTCAAGCTCTGGGAGGGGCTCGGCTACTACGCTCGCGCGCGCAACCTGCATCGTGCGGCGCAGCAGGTCATGGCCGAGCATGGCGGGCGGTTTCCGAGCACGTTTGACGCCGTCTTTGCTTTGCCGGGCATCGGCCGCAGCACGGCTGGCGCGCTGCTCACGTTTGCGTTTGACCAGCCGCACCCGCTGCTCGACGGCAACGTCAAGCGCGTGCTGTCACGGCTCGAGGACCTCGACGCGCCGGTGGCCCGCGCCTCGGCCGAGGAGAGGCTGTGGGCGCGCTCGACGGAGCTGCTGGCGGGCGCGACCGACGCGTGGACCTTCAACCAGGCGCTCATGGAGCTCGGAGCGCGCGTCTGCACTCCCCGCGCGCCGGACTGCCCCGCATGTCCCGTGGCCACGCACTGCCGCGCGTTCGCGGCGGGGACCCAGGCGATGCGCCCGGTCAAGGTCAAGAAGGCGCCCGTGCCGCACAAGGACATCGGCGTCGCGGTGCTCTGGAACGCCGCGCGCGACCAGGTCTTCGTACAGCGCCGCCCTCCCGACGGCCTCCTGGGCGGGCTGTGGGAGTTCCCCGGAGGCAAGCGCGAGCCGGGCGAGGTCATGGAAGACACCGTGCGGCGTGAACTTCACGAGGAGCTGGGTCTGGACATCGCCGTCGGCGCACCCGTCGTGCGCGTCAAGCACACCTACTCGCACTTCAAGGTCACCCTGCACGTCTTTCACTGCCACGTCCTGCGCGGCGAGCCCACGCTTCGCGCGGCCACCGAAGGCGGCTTTCGGCCCCTGTCAGAGCTGCGCAAGCTCGCCTTCCCCAAGGCCAACTTGCGTATCTTGGACGTGCTGCTTTCCGGCAGCTGAGCCCGATTGCCTCTCGATGTTTGCGTTGGCACACGCCCCGTTGCAGTGCTAGCATTGCGATCGGAGGCACATGCATGTCAACCGCAATTACAGTCCGGAATCTGGAACCGAACCTCGTCTCGCAGCTCAGGTTGCGGGCCGCCAGAAACGGTCGCTCCACCGAGGCCGAGGTCAGGGCATTGATTGCGGACGCGCTCCGCAATGAGCCGCGCGAGGACTTCTGGACTGTTGCCGAGCGACTTCGAGACCTGACCGCAGGTCGTTTCCAGACGTCGGCCGATGTACTGCTGTCTGACGTTCGCGACCAGCGATGAAGGTGCCGCTCAGCGCGGTCGTAGATGCCACAATCGGCGTCAAGTGGGTCGTGTCCGAGGCCGGTAGCGAGAGAGCCGCGTCACTTCAGCGAGCAAGTCTGTTGGCCCCCGACGTGTTCGTCACCGAGTGCGCCAACGTGTTGTGGAAAAAGGTCAGTCGCGGCGAGCTCACGTCGGCAGAGGCGTGTCTTGCGGCCGCCACACTGGAGCGGTCACCGGTGACTCTGATCGCGACCCGTCCCTTGCTCGAGGCCGCCACCAGGCTCGCCATCGATTTGAAGTACCCCGCCTACGACTGCTTCTACCTTCTGGTCGCGAGCGAACGCGGCATTCCCCTTGTGACCGCCGACGAGCGACTACTGCGGCTCGTTCGCGGCGTACCTGCGGCCCTCCTGGCGACGCTGCCAGCGGTCATCTCGCTCGCCGAACTGGACGGCTGACGACCACGGCCGTCGGACCCGTACTTGACTCCGGTGTCGTCTTCCGGTCTAACGCGCGCGAACGGCGGGCGACGACCCGCGAGGAGGCAGCATGGCACGGATTGGTCTCGTTGGATTCGGCGGCATCGGTATCGAGGCGGCCAAGGCGCTCGTCACAGACACCTCGCTCACGGCGGAGCTCATCGCGTTTGACCGCAAGGAGGCCGTCGAGGCCGTGCCTAGCGCGCAGGCGGGCGCCTACGAGGAGATCCTGGACGCCATTGGCATCCTCGGCACGGGCGCGAGCATCAAGCTCACCTCCAGCCTCGAGGACCTCGAGGGCTGCGACGCCATCATCTTCACCGCGGGCATCCCGCGGCAGGCCAACCAGAACCGCGCAGACCTCATCGGGGTCAACATCCCCATCGTTGGCGCGCTCACCAAGCACATCGGCAAGGTCGCGCCCAACGCGTTCTTCGTCATGGTCACCAACCCGCTCGACGCCATGGTGGAGCTGGCCTATCGCAACCTGGGGCTCCCGGCCTCCCACGTCGTCGGTCAGGCGGGCGTTCTGGACACCGGTCGCTTCACCATTCAGGCCGCGCTCGCCACGGGTCGGCCGGCCTCGCAGGTCGACACGCTCGTCCTGGGCGGTCACGGTCCCACGATGGTCCCGGTCTACTCGGCCGCCAAGGTGGCTTACAAGCCGCTCGACCAGTGGCTGAACGCCGCGGAGCTCACGCGCATCACCGACGAGGTCAAGGACCGCGGCCGCACGATCATCAAGCGACAGGGTCGCTCGGCCACGTTCTCCACGGCCATCGCCAGCGTCAAGATGGTCAAGGCCTACCTGTCGGACACCCAGGCCATCCTGCCGGCGTGCACGCGGCTCAATGGCGAGTACGGCTACTCGGGTCTATTCGCCGGCGTCGCCACCCGGATTGGGCGCAACGGCGCCTCGCCCGTCGAGGTCCCGTTGACCGAGACCGAGCGCGCGGCGTTCGACGCGAGCGTCAGGGCCGTCAAGGAAGAGGTCGCCGAGCTCAACGCCGCCGGTTGATCCCGTCGAGCGGGCGTTGTAGGCGTGCCAGATGCCGAAGAAGTCCGCACCACCCCCTGCCCCGCCCACCGACGCCCCAGAGCTACAACTTCGCGTCCGCCGCATCCACAGGCGCGACCTGAATCGGGTCTGGGAGTTCCTCAAGCTCGTCTTTCGCGACGTCAACCGCGAGACCGTCGAGTATCAACGCCCGCGCCTCAAGCAGCACTTCCTGGAGGTCTACGAGCAGGAGGGCATCGAGCAGCTCCTGTTCGAGGTCGACAAGGGCACCGTCCACGAGCTGGCCGGCTACTGTGAGTTCGCCTACGAGATCGCGGGTGCGGACAACTGGATGAACCATCGCTACTTCGAGAAGCGCGGCATGCGCCCGCTCTTCGTCGATGAGCTGGCCGTCCATCCGGGCTATCACGGATTGGGCGTGGGGACCTACATCATCGAGCAGATTGAGCACGCCGCGCGGCTCCGGGGTTGCACGCACATCGTCTTGGAGGTCGCCGAGAACAACGAGAACGCGCTCAAGTTCTACCGCGGCCGCTCGTTCACAAAGCTCGACGCCGCGATCTTTTTGGCCAAGAAGCTCGACGTCGCGGCCGAGCTCCTGCCTCCACGCACGCTGCCCGTGCGAAAGAAGCGCCCCTGACGCACGTTGGGCTGGCCTCGGCGACCCATCCTCGTATACTGCCGAATGGTGCGCCTGACTCATTCCATCCGTGCGGTCGCGACTAGCCTGATTCTGCTGGCGTGCGGTGACGCGTCCGGGCCGGGCGGCGTCGCTGCGACGTCGGACACCCGCCACCTCGACGCCAAAGGCGACGCGAAGCTGCTCACGGAGCTTCCGCCTGCGCCGGACCTCGGCCGCGAGATCACCGAAGGCGTGACGCAGAGCCCGGAGACTGGCGAGGCGCTGCCGGGGGACTTTGGCAAGTCCTGTGGCAAGAACGCCGACTGCCAGAGCGCGATGTGCATCGAGTCGGAGACCGGCGACGTATGCACCTCCACCTGCTACGAGCAGTGCCCGACCGGGTGGGTGTGCAAGCAGGTGCCGGGCTTTGGGGCCGACCTCGGCTATGTCTGCGCGCAGCCGTTTGCCCGTCTGTGCTGGCCCTGCCGGACCGACAACGAGTGCCAGACTGCCGCTGCGCCGCCCGGCTCCAAGTGCATCTCACACGGCGACAACGGCTCGTTCTGCTCGGTCGCGTGCGATCTTGCGAACGCGGAGACCTGCCCGTCGGACTACGTGTGCCAGCCAGCGTTGAGCGCCACGGGTGCCACGAGCCCGCAGTGTGTGCCCAAGGCAGGCCAGTGCGCTTGCAGCAAGCGCGCCGTCGCGCTGGGGCTCGAGACCGACTGCCATCGCCTCAACGCGTTTGGCAAGTGCGTCGGCTCGCGGCGCTGCGAGTCGGGCGGGCTCACGGCCTGCACGGCGCAGACGCCCGCGCTGGAGCTCTGTAACGGCAAGGACGACGACTGCAACGGCAAGACCGACGGCGCCGAGAGCAAGGACTGCATCACCTGGTTTGCCGACAACGACGGCGACGGCTACGGCCTCGGCGCAGGTACCTGCGATTGCAATCCGCCCGCCGCGGGCTACGCGGACAAGGGCGGCGACTGCAACGAGCTCACCGTGGCCATCAATCCAGGGAAGCCCGAGCTCTGCAACCTTCAGGACGACGACTGCAACGGCAAGACGGACGAGGACGGCGCCAAGGGCTGCCACGACTTCTACGAGGACCTCGACGAGGACGGCTTTGGCGGAGATCTGACCAAGCAGTGCCTCTGCGAGGTGCCGCCGGGCTCGGGCTGGCTGCTATCCGGCGGAGACTGCGACGACCAGGACCCGACCATCAGCCCGCAGGGCGACGAGCTCTGCGACGGCATCGACAACGACTGCGACGGCGAGATCGACGAGGAGAACGCCGAGGGCTGCGTGGTCTACTACTCGGATCTAGACCAGGACCACTTTGGCGCCAACGACGACTTCAAGTGCCTCTGCCAAAAGGACGCGCTCTACGTCACCGACCAGGGCGGGGACTGCAATGATCTCGCGCATCTCATCCAGCCGTTCGCCGTGGAGATCTGCAACACCCAGGACGACAACTGCGACGGCATCAGCGACAACCCCGGCGCGGTGGGCTGCGGGGACTTCTACAAGGACTTCGACGAGGACGGCTACGGCAAGGACGGCAAGATCCAGTGCCTGTGCGGGGCAACGCCGCCGTATACCGCGACCGTCGGCGGTGACTGTGACGATGAGACCATCAAGGCGCATCCCAACGGCAACGAGGTGTGCGACGGCATCGACAACGACTGCAACGGCGAGACGGACCCGAACGGCGTTTTTGGCTGCGTGGCGTACTATCAGGACCTCGACAACGACACCTACGGCGCAGGCGAGGCCAAGTGCCTGTGCAAGCCGGAGCCGCCATACAATGTGATCGTGGGCGGAGACTGCAACGACAAGAGCAACACGGTCCACCCCGCCGCGCCCGAGACGTGCGAGCCCGGAGACGAGAACTGCAACGGCCAGAAGGAGGAGATCGGCGCGGCCGGCTGTACGAACTATTTTCAGGACCAGGACGGCGACGGCTACGGCGTGGATGCGAGCCAGTGCGGCTGCGGGATGACAGCACCCTTCACCGCGCTGCTCGGCGGCGATTGCCTCGACAACAACATCGACGTGCACCCGGGAGTCAACGGCTGGTTCACCGTCGATCGCGGCGACGGCAGCTTCGACTGGGACTGCGACGGCACGATCACACAGCTCTATAGCATCTACGGGGCGTGCGGCTCGTACTTCGACTGCGACACCGACGTCGGCTGGTACGGCGGCGCCGCGCCCGCCTGTGGCCAGAGTGGGACCTTCGTCTACGACTGCGACTGGGGCCTGTTCGATGGTTGCGATGCCGACACGGACTGGAGAACGCAGCAGTGTCATTAGGAGCGTGTCGCGGATTGACCGCCACTCGCCGTTGGGCGCCTCACGGTCGCTTCCCGCGCCAAACGGTTTGGACGGGCATCCAGCCCGCCCTTCACCGTCTGACCGGCGCTGCGCGCCTCGCGAGAATCGCCGCGTGATCCGCTCCAACGGCGTCGCGCCGGCAAGTCGCGACACGCTCCTGGGCGGGCTGTCGATTGACGGCGCGCGACTGTGGGACGCGCTCGCCGCGCTGGGCGAGATCGGGGCTTTTGACGACGAGCGCTCGGGACTGCGCGGCGTCAACCGCCTCGCGCTGACCGATGCCGACGCTGCGGGCCGGCGTCATGTCGTCGCGGCCATGCGCGCACTCGACCTGGAGCTGACCGTCGATCGGATTGGCAACGTCTACGGGCGCCGCCGCGGCACCGATGACGCGCTGGCGCCCGTGATGATGGGCTCACATATCGACTCCGTTCCCACGGCCGGGCGCTTCGATGGCTGCCTCGGCGTGCTGGGCGGCCTCGAGGTGCTGCGGACCTTGGCCGACCACGGTGTCGTCACGCGCCGACCCCTCGTGGTCGCGTTCTTCACCGACGAAGAGGGCGCGCGCTTTGGCACCGACATGCTCGGGAGCGCCGTCGCTGCCGGTCGACTGCCGCTGGAGGCCGCCTATGCGCTGGCCGATCGCGCGGGCCTGACCGTCCACGGCGAGCTCGAGCGTATTGGCTTCCTGGGCACGGCGCCCGAGCGTCTGAGCCCGCCGCACGCGTACGTCGAATGTCACATCGAGCAAGGCCCCACGCTGCGCCAGGCGGGCGTGGATCTGGGGGCAGTCACTGGCGTGCAGGCCATCTCGTGGCACGAGGTCACGATCGTCGGCAAGAGCGCACACGCCGGGACGACGCCGATGGAGCTGCGCCACGACGCGGGCGTGGCCTGCGCGAAGATCAACCTGGGTCTCCGCACGCTCATCGCCTCGGGCCGCTTCGGGCCCGGCTTTCGCGCCACCATGGGCGCCATCGTGCCGCATCCGGGGCTTGTCAATATCGTCCCGGGCAGGCTTGTCTGCACCGTGGACCTGCGCAACCCCGATGACGCGCTCATGCGCGCCGCCGAGCAGGCCGTGCTGGCGCTGTACGAGGACGTGAGCCGGGACGAGGGCGTGAGCGTCACGTGGCGACAGACCGCTCGGACCAATCACGTCCCGTTCGCCGAGGCCATACAGGCACGCGTCACCTCCGCCGCCGCCGCGCGCGGGCTCTCCGTGCGCTCCCTGGTCTCCGGCGCCGGTCACGACGCGCAGGAGCTGGCACACCTCTGTCCAGCCGGCATGGTGTTCGTGCCCGGGGAGTTCGACGGCATCAGTCACAATCCGCGCGAGTTCTCGACCCCCGAACAGTGCACAAATGGCGTCAATGTCCTGTTGGACGTCGTGCTCGACCTGGCAGCCGAGGCGTAGAGCCATGCCCGTCGATGTCCTGACCGAGATCGTCATCGCTCGACCGCCGCACGTTGTCGCCGCCTACGCCGGCGATCCCTCGAACGCGCCGGAGTGGTATGTGAACATCAGGTCGGTGGAGTGGAAGACGCCGCCCCCGGCCGTCGTGGGCTCCCGGATGGCGTTCGTCGCCCACTTCCTTGGGCGCCGGCTCGCCTACACCTACGAGATCGTGGAACTGCTCCCTGGCGCGCGCCTCGTCATGCGCACCGCCGAAGGGCCCTTCCCGATGGAGACGACCTACACGTGGGAGCCAGCGGGCGACGGGACGCGCATGACCCTGCGCAACCGCGGCGAGCCCAGCGGCTTCTCGAAGCTGGTCGCGCCGTTGATGTCGGCCGCGATGCGGCGCGCCAATACCAAGGATCTCGCCCGCTTGAAGGCCCTGATGGAGCGGCCCTGACTCGAGTTCAGTCCGCGGGGAGGGCCCGAGCTGGGGTACGCGCATGCCCGGAGGAGTTGATCCGATGCGAATGAACTGGTGTCCCTGCTATCTGACGATCCTGGTGAACACCTTCGGGTGTGGGTCGCCGAAGGACGCGAGCCAACCGGGCGAGGACACGATTCAGCCCCAGGAGGCCACTCAGCTGGCCGACGCTCCATGGCCCGCGGAGGTCGGGACGCCGTCGGACGTTTTCGCGGACATCGGCGACCTCTGGACTCTGCCGGACGACCTTCATCAACCCGGAGACGGCCCCGCAGACGTGGGGGTACCTGTCCCACAGACCCCCACATGTGACGACCTGGAGCCGAAGCATTGTCTGCTTCCGTGGCCCTCCAGCCTCTACCTGGCGCCCGATCCGACGCGGGTGACCGGCGTCACGCTCACCTTCGGCGCGGAGAGCCTGCCGAAGAACAACCACGGGGTCCCGATCGATCCAGCCCCTTGGCGACGCCTGGACGGCTACGGCACCGCGACGACCATCGTGACGTACTTCCCAAACCTCGACCGGTCGAAACTCGCCGGCGAGGACACGATCGAGCGCTCACTGGAGGCGGACCACCAGTCGTTGTTGCTCGAGGTCGGCGCCGATGGGAAGACCACGCGGGTGCCGCACTGGCTCGAGATCGACGGCCGCGCCGTCTCGGGCACCGACGATCAGGTCTTGCTGCTTCGCCCGGCGCGCCTCTTGAAGCCCGCCACGCGCTACGTTGTAGGCTTTCGCAAGCTGACCCAATCCGATGGGACAGGGACGAAGCGCAGCGTGCTGTTTCAAGCCTACGTGGACGGCAAGGGAGATGCCCGACAGGCGAGAATGAACGACGTGTTCGCCATTCTGGCGAGCGCAGGCGCGCCTACGAGCGAGCTGACCTTGGCGTGGGACTTCAACACCGCCAGCGACGCCGCGCTGCACGGGACCATGATCGAGATGCGCGACAAGGCCTTGGCCGCGGTTGGACCCGAGGGCCCGAAGCTCACCGTGAAGCACGTCGTCGAGCACACCCTGGAGGAGAACGAGCACATCGCCTTCGAGGTGTCGGGCACTTTCAAGGCGCCGTTGTTCTTGAAGACCGAACAGACGGTCATCGAGACCAAGGCCTGGCGTTTCAACCAGGACGCGAGCGGCAAGCTCGTTCAGGACGGCTATCGTGACGAGCCGTTCTGGGTGCGCGTGCCTCGCTCGGCGCTCGACGGAAAGCCGCACGGGCTCTTCATGCACGGCCATGGCCAGAACGGCTCCGGGGACCAAGTACGCGCCGATAACATCTCGCGCGTCTGCAATGAGCACCATTTCATCACCTACGCTACCGACCTGCGCGGCATGAGCGAGGAGGACGTCGAGAACATCCTGGCGCTCATCCTCGATCTCTCGCACTTCTACTGGCTCGCCGATCGGCTGCACCAGGGCGTCGTCAACCACGTGCTGCTGAACCTGGCGATGGAGAAGCAGCTTCCGAAGCTCGACGCGCTGACCTCGCGCGGCGTCATCGTCAACACGGCCGAGCACTACTACCAGGGCATCTCCCAGGGTGGCATTTACGGGCCGACGATCGTGGCGCTCTCGCCGTACATCCAACGTGGACATTTCGGCGTTCCGGGCTCGAACTACTCGCTGCTCCTGTCCCGCTCCAAGAACTTCGACGCGTTCTACACGCTCTTGGACATCGCCTATCCCGATCGCATCGACCAGGCCTTGTCGCTCGTGCTCATCCACGGGCTCTGGGAGCAGTCCGACTCGGCCTCGTGGTACCGCCGCCTTGCGCTCGACCCCCTTCCCGGAGAGCCGGTCAACCAGGTGCTCCTGGCTCCGGCCAAGGGGGATCACCAGGTGGCGGTCGTCTCGAACGAGATCGTCGCGCGGTCCGGCGTCGGAGTCTCGCTCCTGGCGCACTACGCAACGGATCGCAAGGTCTTCGGCGTCACCGAGGCGCCCTATCCCCACACGGGGTCAGGCATGGTCCTCTACGACTTCGGCAATCCGTGGCCCCCTCCCGGCTCGAACCTCCCGCCAACGACGGTCGATGTCCTTGGCGACCCCCACGGACGGCCGCGTCAGCTGAAGAGCCACAACCAGCAGATGGTCCACTTCTGGCGAACCGGGGAGATCATCGACGTCTGCGGCGGAGACGGTTGCACGCCGGAGTGATCCTCCTCGAGCTCGCGAGGTCCACTGCCACCGAGCTACTCGTCCTGCTCGAGTGGCGGACGCGGCTCTTTGTGCTCCGGTTCATGGTCGAGGGTCGTTGGAATCCAGCGGAGGACGCTGAAGTGCTCAGGCAGGTTCGCCAGGTCGAACTCTTCAGCGGCCTCTGGCTCCGGACCAGCGAGGATGAACGGAGTCGGTCGGAACTTCATGGAGCGGTCTCCTTGCGGCTGGAACTGCGGTTTGTCATGGCACGACATCGAAGCGTCCGATGGAGCGAGGGTAGTCCGTGTTCGACAGGCCCACGACCTTCTTCGAGCCGTCGTTTGGGAGCCAGTAGATCGGACCGTAATGGGCCGAGATGTAGAGGTCGCCGTTGGCGGCGGCGGCGACCCGCGCGACGGAGTGCCGTACCTCGGCAGACTGCGACACGACCGCTCCGTCCTCGGTGACCTGCAGGGCATGCCCCCGAGGCCCCTTGGCATCCGAGATGAGCACCAGCACGTAGAGCTTTCCGTCATGGCCGCGGGTGACGTCGACGACTGAGCTGAGCGACGGGAGTGGCACCTTCAGGAAAGGTTCGGGAGGCGGGGAGTCGTCTTGGGGCGCGACGAGAGTCATCCGCAGGAGCCGACGGGTGATCTCCTTGCGGTCGGTGCGAACGAGAAGGGCCACGTGCGTCGCGTCGAGCCCGGCAATCGCCCAGACATCAAATGGGCACAGCAAGTCCGCGTGGAGGTCGTAGCCTCCCTCCCATGTCGGCTTCTCGGGCTTTGGAAACTTGAGTGGCTGCACCCCGGGAGTCGGGTCCAACTCGACGGGAACCGAAAGGACCGCGGGCAGCAACTCCCCGTCCGCCGGCATCGACATCACGTTGTCCCAGGGCGCTGCACCTTCGCCCTTGGTGGCGTACCAGTACTTGCACTCGCTGTTGGCCAAGAACAGCCGTCCGAATCCGACACTGCCATCAAAGATACTCTCGTCTACGACAAGTTTCCCGAGGTCATAGAGGGCATATAGCCGCATGTCCACGGCATACGGGAAGATGGGCCTATTCCATTGAGCGTCTCCCTTGGCATCGGTCCAGAACCAAGACCCCCGATCGACCAGACCAAGAACTGCTCCTCCAGGCAAGGCCAATAGCCCCCAAGGGTAGGAGAAGGTGGGGGGGCAAGGCCCGGAGACTGGCGCTCCTGGCGAAAGCGTCCCGTCCGGCGCCCGGACGGTATAGCGCGAGCAGACGTCTACACCCAGTTCAAGCGCGTGTGGCAGGACTAGCGTCGAGACGCCAACCGGCGACTGCAGGTCTGTGGGGATGAGCGTGAACGCGGGGCAAAGAGCGGGCTTTGGTTTATTGACGTCAACAGCGGGCCCAGTATCGAGCGAGACTGTTTCGACAGGCTCGATCGGCACGTCGATGAACTCGGCGAGCACGTCAGTGGCGGCACCCGCATCATCCGATAGGTCTTCGACCATTCCTCCGTCAATGACCTCGAGACCGTTGGGTAGCGGCAATGGTACTTCGGCACCGTCACACGCAGGTAGCCAACCGAAGAGGGCCATGCAAAGTGCCATGCAACTGAGACGACGGTTCCTCACTGTGCGCCTACGCAACGACCTTTTGCTTGAGCCAGCCCGGTATGCGGGCCACGGCGAGCATCACCTTGAAGCGTGCGGAGGCGACGGCCGCAGCGCTCAGGGTCGCCGGAACGGTCAACGGCGCGTCCAGTCGGACCCAGCGGCGAATGGCGTCGATTCCGCGAACGACTCGAATGAAATACTCCCCGACGCCTTCGAAGGTCGGTGGAATGCTGACGGCCGAGTCGCCGACGCCCCGCTCGACGACGACGAGGTCGCCGATCTGGAGCTGCCGAATCTCCAGGGACTTCCCGGTCGGCGTCGAGTATGGTGAGCCGAGAAACAGGACATCCTTGAGCACCTCGTTGCCAACGGTCGCGAACGCGAGCGTGGAGTGGTAGAGGCCGACACGCTGCTGAACCGCGAGAAATCCTGAGTCGAGGCCCGCGGCGAATGAGACGTCGGCGACCGGACTCGCAACGCCAAGGTACGTCGCCGACGTGGCGGTCAGCCCTGGCTTGCGAATTCCCTGCGACGTGGAGAAGACCACGTCCGTCCCTCTTGGGTAGAACGCCGCATCGCTGAGGGGTGGAACTACGGGTGAAGGCGGCGCTCCGACCGGCGGCGCAAAGTTCCTGTAACCCGTCTGACGCACGAAGACGAGGTCTCCCGGACGAAAGCGTGTGACGTCGCTCTGCTCCAAGACGAGCGGCGTGGGACGCCCGCTGATGCGCATGCCGTTCAGCACGAAGCCGTTGGCCTGGTTTCCCTGCACCTGCGAGTAGACCGCACCCACGCGATCGGTGGGCACGGTGTCCCACGGAACCCGGATCATCGCAGCGGATGGCGGCGGGCGCATGTCGCGCAAGGCAAACGCCGCACCCTCGACCCATGGCGTTCCAAGGTAGACGCGTGGACCCGGATTGACGCCGGTGATGGCCTCGGTTCGAACGATGTCGACCTGATCGCGGACATCGACCGTGCCGGCGACATCATCGATGTCGACGATGGCCTCCTTGCCGGCGAGCTCCTTCTTGTCCGGGTCGATGAAACCCGCCTGCACGAGAAACAGCGCCGGCGGAAGAAACGCCGCCGGCGCCGCGGACAGATCACTGGCAGGCGGCATCCGCGCGAGTCGCGTGTCCGCTTCGACCGTAATGTCGCGAAAACGAATGGCCTGCCCTCCGGAGTTGAGCAGTCGCGCGACACCGGCACCGAACGGCTTGCCCAAGAAGTACGCACCCGAGTCCTGATCGAGGACGGTCGGTGGCAGACTCGACTGCCAATGAAGCCCATCGACGGTGATTGTCTCCTCAACGCGATTCGACGGACGTACCGTCTTGAAGCCTGCCGGGCCGGAGTCCGGAGCCGTTGAGCCGATGAGACCTTTCCCACCGCTGGCAGCGCCAACCTCGGCCTTCTGGTCCAGGTCACTCGCGAGGGACCCTGAGAAAGCGATGGGCCCCAGGTCCACCGTCGACATGCTCTTTCCATTCGGACCGGTCGAACTGCCCGCGGTCGTAATGACGTAGCCGCCAATCCCACGTGCGTCGATGTCCGAAACGTAGCAGTTGGTCGCGCCGTGGAGCAGAAGGACCGCGTCGGATCGGCAGGCCTCGAGCCCGACACGGAACAGGTTGAACTTGAAGTCGATGTCCTTGGCCCCGATGAACAGGTGGCGCGCGATGTGCCATGGGCGCAGCGCCGGTGGCGTACCCGTGAACCACCGCGCGCCCGGATAGCCACAGAGAGTCAGGTCGGACAGCGTGCCGTGCGTCAGCAGCGGATCGCCCGTCAGGTACGGGTCTCCCGTGACCGCGGCGCGCATCAGAAACTGAGCCTCCTCGATGAGGCCGCCGTCATGGGTCAAGCCAGAGTAGTCCGGTGCGAAGACAAGGCGGGTTGCCTGCCGGCCCTCGCCAATGATCGGAACCAACGTCGACCAGTGAAAGCGTCGCATCGGCCACGTTCCGGCTGGTACAAACAGCCCCGGCGGAAAGTGAGTCGACGCCTGGGTCGTACCCCCGTACGCGCCCCAGCGATTCACCAAGTAGTTGCACGCGGTCTCGAAGAGCCAGGTGAGGTCGCCGGTGTAGCTCCCTTCCCGAATCTTGCGGTAGGTACTCATGCGCTCGGCATTCGTTCCCTTCAGCCACCGCGTGATGTTGAAGAGGCCGGTCGCGCCTGGGTAGGTCACGGTCGCCTTGGGCGGCTCGACGAGCGCGACGCCTTGCCGGGCAATCGCGTCAGTGACTTTGGGGGGTGCCATACGTCGCCTCCGCTAGTCCATCACTATCGCGTGGTTCTGGTTTGGGCGATCCGCACGGTGCGACCAACTCGCTAGGCACGTCCCACCAACAAGCGTCCCTTCCGGAGTCACGCGCCACAGGAAGTAGTCCTCGTTTGCATCATGAGTCTGGACATACATGGTGCCGTCCTGCGCCACAGCGACGTCAACGACCTGTCCGACGACATCCTGCAGTTCAAACTTCGGCCCCCACGAGAAGTCGACACTGGTCGACACAATGGCGAAGACACCCGGCGCTGCGCCGCCGACGATCGCGTGGAGCCGGTCGTCGCCGCCTCGGTAGATGCCAAAGGTGCCCATGGGCGCTGGATCGAACGCTGGCTTGTGCAATGCGACGTCGCCTCCAGGCGTCAGCCGCCAGAGTTCCGCCTCACGGAAACGGTAGTACCGAAAACCCACGAGTTCGCGGTCGCGATAGACAATGAAGTAGAGGAACTCACCGAGAACCGCGGGAGTTGAAATTCCCTTGACCACGCCAATCGGAGCGCTCGCCGGAACGAGATACGGAAAATAGTTCCACGGTTCGAGATCTGGATTCACAATCAACAGCGGATGAACTTGCTGAGTACAATCGTCATTGCTGAACTTGCCAGTCCCGTACGTGTCCGTGACGTACAGTTGGCCATTGAACGACGTCACTCCGCCGGTCGCGCAAGATGAACCCACGTCGGGAATGAGAAATGGAATGGCACTCGACAGCGGCGGGAGGCGCTGCAAGTCGCCAAGCCGCGCCGGTCTCAGGCCGCAGGTCTCGCCTGTGATCGGATCCCACGTTGGTCCAAATCCCCGTTCGCCCGTACACAGACATGGCGATGGGCCGCCCTCCCTGAGCACGACCGTGCACCCCGTGAGACGATCTACAATGATTAGCGAGTGCTTGAGGAACTTCCAGTCATTCGCGTCGGACGACATGGCATTTGCCGAGCGCCTCGCACGTATCGGGGCAGGTGGGAGCAGCTCAACTCCCGAGTCGCCAGTGCCGTGGCATCCCGTAAAAGGCACGGCACACAACAGAAAGCACAGAAGCACCGCCAGCGAAGGATCTGCGCGCTCGCCGAACGAGAAGCCACGTTGCCGACGTGGTAGTCGCACGCTCAGTCTACCTACGTCACCGTGCCAAAAGGCACCGTGACTTGGATCAACTGCCCTTGTGTTCCGGCAACGCTCGACGTGACAAGCATCTTGGACGAGGGGGTGAGCACCAAGCGCATCGTCACAAGATCGATCTCGCCAATGGTACACACATACGACAGCGTCGGTTGGCCGGCAGACGTAAAGACCACGACGTCGCCAGCTCTGAGGTCGACCCCTGGGCTGATCAGAGTCATGGGAATTCGACTCAGCACGGTGGTGCCGAAGAGCCCGCTCGCCTTGAATGCAGGGGGAATGTTGACCAGCGGGTCGACCGCGATCGCCACGGGGGAGCGCGCCGGCCCGAGAAAACCGTCGATCCGCGCGGTGTCCAGGGGAAGCGCCCCGGGAGGCACCGCCACAGTCCCCGTCCACGCGGGGATTGGCAACCACGTCCCCTCATCCACAGCGTGGACCCGCGCGGCCGCCGGCGCCGTGGCCATCGGACTCGCGTTCACGACGACATCACCGCCGCGGCGCCGCCCAGAACCGGGGGTTACGGGGCTACCGTCCGTCTTGAGCGCCTCCATCGTGAGAGCTCCACCGTTGTCGACGATACCGCCGCTGAAGCGCGGCCCGTAGAGCACGAGTCCCGTCGCGCTCGCGGGGACGATCTCGTCGAGCCGCGCGACGACGCTCGACCCGATGCGCGCGAGGCTCGGCCGCACGAGGTGGCGCGCACCAGCGAAGGCCACGTTGCGCGCGCGAACCGACACCCGATCGCCGCCGCGCTCGACGACAGTACCGTGACCGTCGGGATGGACCTCGCCGGTGATGTCGGAGAGGGCGACAACCACTTCTCCCCGGGAAGTAGGCGCGCACGCGATGAGCGCACCGGAACCGACGGGCAGCGTCATTCGGCGGCGAACGACGCCATGGCTCCAGCGCACGACGACACGACGGGAGGTCGCCGGAATGGCCACGACGGGCCCACCCAGGCACCAGGTCGACGCATTCGCCGGTTTGGACATGAACGTACCCGCCGCAGGGTCCCGTTTGCTGACCCAGCTCACGTAGGCGCTGCGGACCGTGTCGTATGCTTCCTTGCCGGTTCCGGCGACTCGAAGGCGTCGAAGCGACACGACCGTCATGGGGCCCGCTGGGCCCAGTGCAGAAGCCGGGTCCAGCACGTCGGCGAGCAGGCGCACGCCGTCGCTGCCGAGGTTCGCGAACTGGACGTCGCTGAGCGCGAGCCGATCGACGAAGGCCGACGCCACGATCCCAGCCTCGACGGAGCCCGAGAGTGTCGCCCACTCGATGTCGAAGCGCGCGCGGACCGCGGGGCGAACGCGTACGAGCGCCTCGAGCAGCGTGCCACCAAACGGGGTCCCGACCAGCGCCATCCGCCGAATGCCCCCAAGACGGACGGTGCCTTGTCCGAGCAGGCTCTTACGGAGGCGCTCGCGCACCGGCTGAAGCGCGATCGGGACACTGGCTCGGCTGCCGCCGGCGACGACATCGACGAGCACCGAGGTGACGTCTCCAGCACTCTCGGTCGCCCCGGGCGACTTGCCCAGACGCACCTGGCCGGTCCACGCAAGGAAGGAGCTATTGGGCCCGTCTCCGACCAGGGTGATCGTCCCTTCTGTCTCCAGGCCGGACACATGGTAGAGGCCCGGCGGAAAGTAGAGCGCCGGTGTCTGGACACGGGTCGAGCGAAAGAGCGTGTCGCTCCCAGGCAGCGTGGCATCCGCCCAGGCCTTGAGCTCCAGGTCGTCGATGGCCGCCTGGATGTAGCTCGTGAGATCGACGCTCTTTCCGGATGCCAAGGGCGCAAATGTCAGAATGGCCGGCCAATGCTGCGGGGGGATCCAGCGCAGCACGTTGCTGGCCGCGCGATAGGGAAAGTCGAGGATCGAAGGCTTGCCAATCGCGTCAATCTCATAGAGGTCTGGGCTCGGCTCGACTAACGTGGCCATCGTCAGGTCCCCTCCACGGCAACGAGCACATCGGTCCACTGGAATGTCGTCGGGTTGGAGAGCGCGACCGTCGCGCCAACGGCAAAGACCGACGTGACCCCCTGGACCGTCGTGCGTCGGGAGCGACCATCGACATCCATGACGGTCACCAGAGTGTCGACCTTGGCTCCGCTCGTAGTGGTCCCGGTCAGCCGCACGAGCAGCCCAGCGCCAAGATTCAGCGTGCCACTGGAAACGTCGAGCAACAGAAGTCCAAACGCCTGCGCGACGACGGTAGTCGCCAGCCCGACGGACGCGAAGGCAACGAAGCCATCTGCGCTCACTGGACCGCTGACTAAGCGGTAGGCCAATCTGGAGTATCCCGCGACGAGAGCCGTTCTGGCGTCGAAGACGATGTCACCGGCGCGATGCCACCGATCGCCTGGCAGATTGAGGGCATTCAGAAATGTCGTGGGCGATCTGGGTCCCTGATTGCGCACTGAAGAGACCGAGCGGGACCCGAGCTGAAGCCGCGACCAGTGCGGCTCGTTCGCGGTATCGACCCACGTCGCGACCCCGCCTTGCACCTCACCGTCTGCGATGGCCGCGGTCAACCCCGGCACCGCGGGTGTGGCCGAAGGGAGGAAGTGAACGGAAGCAATCTCGGAGGACCCAAGCGACACATCGTGAAGCATGACGCGGGTGAGCTCGGCCTGAATTTGAACGAGTACGACCGCGTCCGCCACCGAGAACTTTCCCCGGATGGTGTTCATGCCAATGGTGGTCAACATGCCCGGCCGGTTCACGTGGATCAGCGCACCCGGAGCGTACATGGCCTTCTTTGGGTCCGGATCCGAGACAACAGTGGGAGGGATGAGGATGGAGTTCACCTCGATGCGCGCATCTGCTACCGCACAGAAGAGACTGCCGTCCTTCGATTCCAGGCCGAAGATGCCCTGGCACCAGAGCCAGTAGTCTGCGACCTTCACCTCCGGCTCATCGGCGAGGCCCACGACGCCCGGCGCCGTCTCGCGCGTGGGCCCGTGCGCGTACCACGTGGGTAGGCTTGCGAGCGGCGGGGCAGCGGGAAAGTTCGCAGCGGCCACCTTGTCGACTTCCAGGAAGTCTCCATAGCCGTCAAACACCTTCTTGTCGGCGTCGTACGACGGTGGAATGCCGGGACGGTTCGTGGCGACGGTAAAGCGCGTCCACGCCAACGCAACCGGCCGGCTGCCGACGCTCGCCGAGCCGGAGACACGCACGCAATACCCTCCGGCGCTGTCCACGCGAACCCGATCCGCGTGACACTCGGTCATCCCCGCGGCGAAGCGGATGGCGTCGCTGCGACTGCCGATCACGTACAGGTCCTGGAGTCGGTACCCCGGCAGCGGTCGCTCCTCGACCAGGAGCACGTGCCGAGCGAGGGGCAGCACGGAGTTTGGCGTGTCCGAGAGCACCGCGTCTGCCTTGGAGAAGTATGCGGCGCCAGAAACGCCCATTCCCTCGAGGCATCCTGGCGCTGTCGGACCGTCCATGCTTGCTGAGTCGCCCGCAGCGCCCCCCGTGATCACCAATACGACCTCGACGTCGCCAAGCTTCACCGCGGGCACGCTGGTTCCGGCGAGCTTGCCCGCGACCTCCGCCGCGGTGAAGCCGGCGAAGCACACATCGGTCGTCGAGATGCCCGCGCCGACGAGCCGAACGCGACCATCGACACGGAGGCCCGCGAGCGGATAGACGCCGGCTGGAAAGTAGACTGACGCGGGAGCCACGGGCACGCCGCCGATCGTCACCTGAGCCCGCGCTTGGTGCGTGGCGACGACGTAGTCGACCGCGCGCTGGACGGCGCACGTGATGTCGAAGCGATCCTGCTTCGTCATCAAGTCGAGCCGGCGCGCGCGAACCTTGGCCCGCAGGTTGTCGTTGAACCACCGCGTCACGTCGACAGTATGCTCCGAGAGCACCGCCTCGCCAAGAGCCGCGGCGATCGCCCAACTAACGAGCGGGACGCCAGCGGCGACCTCGCTCGCCAAGTTGGGCGTCTTGGCGCTGAGGTCGCCGGTCAGCGCCTCGCTCGTGAGGACCGCGGTGGTCATGGCGCCGGACTACGCGGACCGGCGGAGGGTTGCGGCGACTTCGAGGTCGGCCGCGAGCGTGGCCGCAGCCGTGACCGCACCGGTGCCGGAGAGGTAGGCCTCGACGGTGAACGTGACGTAGCGATCGAGAGGCGCCAGTTGCAGCACGGACGTCGCGTCTGGGATGGACGCGGTGGCGAAGGCCGTCGAGCTCGACAGCGGGATCTTCGCGAACACGTCAGTCTTCGTAATCGATACCGCCGTGGTGGTCGTGTCCAGGATCAGCGCCGATCCGCACTCCCAGTGCGAACCACGCTGCGGGTTGGTCAGGACACTGACCATGCTGTTGCATGAAGCGTTGGAGAGGGTGTTGCCGAGGTCGAAGGAGTCGTTGCCACTGAAGACGCGCACGAAGACCCGAAGGCGGGCATTCGTGCCCGTCAACGTGAGGCCAGTCAGGCTCAAGGTCCAGAAGCGAAACGTGAGGATCCCGTCAGAGTACGGCGCGCAATCAAAGACGGCCGCCGCAAGCGGGTTCCTGGAGACCGTCGCCTGAAGGTCGGCGGCCGAGAACACGACATCCGGGCCGTCGGTCGTCGTTCCGCTAGGTGAAATGGCCTCCGTGATCGTCAGCGCTCGGGGAAAAGCGATTAGGGAATTCATGGTCAAGCCTCCAATGGGGCGGACCCGCGTCGGTGTGAGGCGGACCCGCGTCGGTGTGAGGCGGACCCGCGTCGGTGTGAGGCGGACCCGCGTCGGTGTGAGGCGGACCCGCGTCGGTGTGAGGCGGACCCGCGTCGGTGTAAACTTGAGAGAGTGTACCAAGACGCTTTGAGCTGAGTCAACGCCAAAACGCCGGCACAGCGAAAATAAACTTTGGTTCGGTTTGAAGCAGCGGACATGGCTTCACGCGCCGGCCATGAGGCGAGACGGTGTCATCGAGAAGATTTGCCCGGCCCGCGGCAGCGGGCGCGACCGCGGGCCGGGCCGTCGGCTATGCGACGTTGGTCTTGCGCGGCGAGCGGCGGCGCTCGCTCTTGCGGCGGAAGCCGAGGGCCTCGTACTGGGACGAGTCCGTACCCCAGCGGCCGGCGACCTTGGACTTGCCGCGCTCGATGTAGTCGCGCATGTCGCGCTCGAGCTTGTCGAACAGGTTGCCGACCTCGCCGAGCCGGGCGACCAGGCGGTTGTACTCCTCCTGCGTCGCGCGGATGGAGCCGATCTTGGTCTGGAAGGTCTTGACGTCGATACCGTCGCCGAGATCGAACTTGTCGTCGATCGACGTGAGGCCCGAGAACCGCTTCTCGGCGATGGGCAATGCCGTTGACGAACGCATGCGCATGAGCGCACCTCCTGTGTAGCGGCGACCGGCTCGTGGCACCTTGCCCGGGACCTGACGCCAGTTGGAAGACACGTCAGTGCATCGGGCCGAGCGGTCAACGCTTAAGGGTTTCTTTGCACGGCAAGAGCCGTGAGACCGAAGACAGCGGCCGTCAGGGCCAAGGCAGCCGGCCTGGACCGTAACGCAGATGCCGTGAAGGCCAATGCGACAGCCCAGCGTCCCAACGCAATAGCCCTACGTCACAGCGCGTCGGCCGTTCGTCCCAACGCAACAGCCGCGCGACCAAACGCAGCCGCCGCGCGTCTCAACCCGGCTGCCGTGCGTCCAAAGGCAAGTGCCCCGTGACCAAACGCACCTGTCCTGAGTGCCGCCTTCAGGAATGGCTCAGACGGCGGCAAGTCGTCGAAAGGCGAGACCTTGACAGCAATGCATACGCCCCGTATGGATCTCCATATGAAAACCACCCTCGTCATCGATGATCAGGTCATGGTTCACCTTCGAGAGGAGGCCGCTCGCCAGGGAAGAACCCTGTCGGAACTAGTAGAGGCAGCCCTCCGTCTGCTGCTAGAGCGACCGCCACCGGTCCATGCCTTGCCTCCACTGCCAACGTTCGACGGTGGAGGGGCTCTCGTGGACATCGCGGATCGCGAAGCGCTGTACACGGCCATGGAAGGACGGTAGGTGTTCGTCCTCGACACCAATGTGCTCGTCTACGCCGCTGATCGATCCTGTCCGGAGAACGCAACGTGCAGCGCAGTCGTTGAGTCCGCGCGTCGGTCTCCCATCCCCTGGTATCTGACGTGGGGCATCGTCTACGAGTTCCTTCGCGTCGCGACGCATCCGCGAGTGTTCCGCACTCCCTGGACGACGGATGACGCGTGGCGCTTCGTTGACGCGCTACTTGCGGCGCCCGGCGCCGGCGTCCTCACCGCGACGTCGCGTCATGCTGCGGTGGCCGGTCACACTCTTCGGGAGGTCCCCGGGCTTCGCGGCAACATCCTGCACGATGCCCACACAGCCATCCTGATGCGAGAGCACGGCATCTCGCGAATCTACACGCGCGACACGGACTTCCATCGCTTTCCGTTCCTGCAGGTCATCGATCCACTTGCGTCCTGAACTGCGACAGTGCACCGCGGAGGGAGGCAAGCGCGGCTTCAAGCGTGCGATCACGGATGCCGGCGCGTGACGGTGGTGAATAATGCAGGTTCAGTTGAACGTTCCGACGAGCTTGGTCAACTCCGGGAGGCTGATGGCTTCGACGTCCGGGGCCAATGGGAAGCGGTCGTCGCCTGCGTGGACGACGAAGGCGCGGGTCGCGTCGATGTCTTTGCGAGCGGTGTGAAAGCCAGCGGTCGGGCGCGGGTCCGAGGACCGCTTGATCTCGATTGCCCAAGTCGTGCCGCGTCGCGACTGTAGAACGAGGTCGAGCTCGGCGCCTGCGGCGGTTCGGTAGAAGAAGGGCTCGAGGCTCGCGGGGGCGCTGGCGAGGAGAGTCTCGATGACGAAGCCCTCCCAGCTGGGACCGGCGACCGGGTGGGAGAGAACGGCGTCCAGGGTCGACAGACCGAGGAGCGCGTGGACGATGCCGGAGTCGCGGACGTAGACCTTCGGGCTCCGGACCAGGCGCTTGCCAACATTGGTGAGGAACGGATGGAGTCGGCGAACGAGAAGAAGGTCCACGAGGAGGTCGACGTAGCGCGTCACCGTCTGGCCGCTGACGCCCAGGCCGGCCGCGAGCGTCGACGCGTTCAGGAGGCCCCCCTGGGCGTGCGCGAGCATCGTCCACAGGCGGCGGAGCGTCTCGGCCGGGATCCGCGGGCCGAGCGCCGGGATGTCGCGCTCGAGGTACGTTCGGATGAAGGCCTCGCGCCACTCCAGGCTGGCTGCGTCGTTTGAGGCAAGAGCGCTGTTCGGGAAGCCACCCCGGTGCCAGAGCGCGTCGACGTCGAGGACACCGGCCGTCTCAGCTGGGCTCAAGCCGCCGAGCTCAGCGTAAATGATGCGGCCTGCCAGCGACTCGGAGGTCTGAGCCAGCAGGTCGCGCGAAGCCGAGCCCAAGAGCAGAAAGCGCCCGGTCCCGCGCCCGGTCGCGCGCGCTTCATCGATAACGCCGCGAAGGACCTGAAAGAGGTTCGGCATCCGCTGGACCTCGTCCAAGACGACGAGCTCGTCGAGGTGGGCGCCCAGGTAGAGGACCGGATCACTGAGCCGGGCGGCGTCGCGGGGGGACTCGAGGTCCAGGTAGACCGAACGGCGGTCCGCCGCGAGGCTGCGCGCGAGCGTCGTCTTGCCGACCTGGCGGGGGCCGATGAGCGCGACGGCCGGGTGTCGCGTCAGAAGATCCGAGACATGCGTCTGCAGGTTGCGTGGAAGCACCCTGCAATTCTTCCACGGTGTGGAGCAATTGCAAGGTGCGGCCGGGTGGGCCTACGCCTTCTCCGAGTCGTCCGTAATCTCGACCTTCGCCGCCGGCGTCGCCGTGCCGTCTGTGAGGTGCGGCGCGTCCGAGACGATCACCGGCGACGTGACCTTCGTGTCCCCGAGGTTCAACGTCATCGAGACGCCCTTCCAGCTCAGGTGACTGCGGGCTTCGTCGTGCGCGGCGCGCAGCGGTCGGACGTCACCGGTCGTGGCGGCAAACGAGACGGCGGCCAGCAACCGCTTGCGTCGCGCGTCATCGGTCTGGAGGCCGCCGGCCTCCAGTGCCTTGCGCACGCGCCGGGCGACGCGCTCACGGGCCACGCGGTCGGGGCTTGCGAGCAAGCGGAAGTCCTCGTCGGAGAGCAGCCCCTGCGCATGCGTCGCCAGCGTGAGCAGCGCCTTGCCAATGAGGGCTCCGAGTCCCCCGCCCTGCCCTGTCGTGTCGTTTTCGGCCATGCCGAGACCGTCGCACGCCACGGATGGGACGGCAACCGCTATCGCGGGCCAAACACGGCGGTGCCGACCCGCACGAGCGTCGAGCCGCACGCGATGGCGGCCTCCAAGTCATCGCTCATGCCGAAGCTGAGCACCGGCAGCGGCCGACCCAACATCTCAGCCAACCCGTCGCGCAGGTCGCGAGCGGTGTCGTAGAACGGGCGCGGATCGCCCCGCGGCGGAGGCATGGTCATGAGCCCTCGGAGTTCGAGAGCCGAGAGCGACGCGACCTGCCGCGCAAGCGAGTGCACCTCTGCGAGCGCGAGTCCGGACTTGCTGGCCTCGCCCGCGACGTTGACCTCCAGCAGCACCGGCTGGACGACGCCGCGCAGCCGGGCCGCGCGATCCAGTTCATCCGCCAGCCGCACGGAGTCGAGCGACTGTACGAGCGCGGCGGTCCCGACGACCTTGGGCACCTTGTTGCGCTGCAGGTGGCCGATGAGGTGCCACTCCGCCTGTGGCAGCGTCGGGGCCTTGGCAGAAAGCTCCACCACGTAGTTCTCGCCGAAGACGCGAATGCCGGCACCATACGCCTCGCGAACCTCGTCGGCACTCCGCATCTTCGAGGCCGCGAGCAACGCCACCTCTGCCACGTCCCGTCCGGCGGCGGCGCAGGCACAGGCGATGCGCTGCCGGACCGCGTCGACTCGGTCGGCGATGGTCAGAACGGCAGGACCTCGTGCGCGCCCATCTCCTCCATCATCTGAATGACCTGGCAGAGCGGGAGGCCGACGACATTGGTATAGCTGCCCTCGATCGCCTCCACGAGGTAGGCGCCAACGCCCTGGATGGCGTAGCCGCCGGCCTTGTCGAGCGACTCGCCGACCGCGACGTACTTCTCCACCTCGGCCTTGGTGACGGGCTTGAAGCGGACGTGGGTCCGGACGGCCTGGATGCCCTCCTTGTCCTTCTTCATGTCGAAGATGCAGAAGCCCGTGATGACGACGTGCTCGCGACCGCCGAGGCTCTGCACCATCTCGTAGGCCTCGAGGTTGTCCTTGGGCTTCTCGAGCACCTGAGTCCCGAGCACGACGACCGTGTCGGCGCCGATGACCCAGCGCAGCGGCTCGTCCTGCACCTTCCCGGTGACACGGGAGACGCGGGCGGGCCCCGGATCGTAGGAGGTCTGGCGGATGCGATTGACGACATTCAGCGCCTTGTCGCGCGCAAGACGCTTGACGTAGTTCTCGGGGGTCTCGTCGGGGAGCCGCTCTTCGCTGACGGTCGAGGGGATGGCCTTGACGGAGAAGCCGAGCTTCTCGAGGAGCTCCTTCCGGCGTGGCGAAGACGATGCAAGAACGATGTGAACGCCCATACGCGGCCCGACCCTATGGGTTCTGTGCGTGCAGGTCAACGTGGCCTGTGCTACCGTGCGCGCGCTGTGAGGATCTCCCTGCCGTGGCTGCTCGTGCTCGTGGCCAACGCCGCGTCGGCGCAGCAGTTTGCCGACGAGACCGCCACGCGCTTTCCCAAGCCCAACCCGGCGGAGTATTCGTACGCGGTGGCCGTGGGGGACATCGACGGCGATGGGGACCTGGACCTCGTCTTCGCCAACGGCAACGGCTACGGCAAGAAGGAGGAGCCGGCGCACCAGTCACGGCTCTTCGTCAACGACGGCAAGGGCGTCTTCTCCGACCAGTCGCTCGAGCGGCTGGGCCTCGAGCCCGGCTGGTATCGCGACGTGGACTTCGGGGACATCGACGGCGATGGGTGGGTGGATCTCGTCTTCGCGGGCGCCTTCGGCAACGCGCCGCAGGTGCTGCGCAACCAGGCGGGCGGCTTCTTCAAGAACGAGACGGCCACCCGTTTCCCCAAGCACGACGGCTGGTTCGGCTCCTCGGTCGCCGTCGGCGACGTCGACATGGACGGGGACCTGGACCTGTTCTTCTCGTGCTCGGGCTACGACATGTTCAAGCCTCCCGGCGGGCAGGACCGGCTCTACGAGAACCAGGGGGACGGCACCTACAAGGACGTCACCGCGCTGCGCATGCCGCCGCATCTCGGGCGCGCGGCGCTGGGGGTCGACTTCGCGGACGTGGACAATGACGGCGACCTGGACGTGCTCGTCAACCGCCGCGAGGACACGGCCAGCCTGTACTTGAACGACGGCAAGGGCACCTACGTCGACGGCACCTACCTGCTCGCGCCCGACGGCACCATGAGCTACGAGATTCAGCCCGGAGACCTCGACGGGGACGGCTGGCTGGACCTGTATCTGGCCAACGGCGACCCCAAGGGCAACACTTTCGACAGCGTCTTCAAGAACGCCATCAAGGACGCCAAGGGCTTCGAGGATCTCACGGGCATCTGGCTCAAGGCGCCCGGGGCCAACATCAAGGCCGATGACAACGAGGTCGAGCTACTGGACGTCGACATGGACGGCGACTTCGACGTGCTGATCGCGGCCATCTCCCCGGGCGAGGAGCGCGTGCTGGAGAACGACGGCGCGGGCGTGCTGTCGCCCATCGGCAACCTCGTGCTGGGCCAGGGGGACGCCACGCTGGATCTGGAGATTGGCGACTTCGACGGCGACGGCCGACCGGATCTGGTGACCGCGCAGGGCGAGAGCGGCGCGTTCGAGAACAAGATCTACATGAGCACGGGACCGAAGGACACACGGGCCCCTGTCTTCGGGCCGGTCACGTTTCACGGGCCGTGGGCGCCGTATCTCGGGCCCTTCACGGTCGTCGCGCGCGTGCTGGACGCGTACACGAGCGATGCGGGCGCGCGTCTCAAGTCGGTCACGCTGGACATCGGCACGGGTCCCGGACCCATGGGCTGGGCGGGCGGCTCGGAGCTGCGCGGCGTGGTGGACCCGGGGCTCGTCGTCAAGCCGGTGAGCCTCGTGCTCACGGCCATCGACCCGTACGGCAACGTGGCCAAGTCGACCAGCGCGAGCATCGTGCCCAAGAGCCCGCTAGACGTGTTCCCCGACGGAGTCGTCGACCAGAAGGACCTCGATCTGATGGTCGATCACCTTACCGACAAGGGCGGCCTGAAGGCCGAGGGCGACCTCAACGGCGACGGCAAGGTCACGCTCGAGGACGCACAGCTCCTGGCGTCGGGCCTCGGCGGGTTCCCGGTGCTCTCACGCGTCAAGGTCGCCAAGGACAACGTGCTGCTCGTGGGCGCCAACCTCGGGGAGACGCCGCTCGTCACGAGCGACGGCGGCATCGGCGCCACGCTGATTGCGCATGGCGCGGTCTCCATCTTGATTGGCGGCGCGGGGACCAAGCCGCCGTTTACGGTCACCGGCGCGGGCGGCCAGCTCTCGAACGCGCTCGGGGTGACGCCATGAGCCGGCTCCTGCGCGCGATGTCGGTCGTCGCGGTGCTCGCCGCGTGCGAGGACGCGCCCACGACCGAGGTGCTCGGCTTCCCGGGGCAGGACGTCGTCTCGACGGAGGACGCCTCGACCGCCGAGGGCCTCGTCAGCAGCGTGGACCTGGGGCTGACGGACCTCTCGGCGCTCGACACGGCCGCGCCCGACGTCGCGGTGGCGCCCGACGCGCCGAAGGCCGACACGCCGGACACGGCCGCACCGGCCAAGGCGCGGCTCGTGGGCATCACGGTGACGACGGGGCCCATCGCGGGCGGGACCGTGACGCGGCTCGTGACCGTCGGCTTTGGCACGGACTTCACGGCGACCATCCCGACGGTCACCTTCGGGAGCGACCAGGCCGCGAAGCTCGTCGCGCTCAGCCCGGGGATCGTCGAGGCGACGACGCCGCCGCATGCGGGCGGCACCGTGTCGGTCACCCTCGCGGTGGGCGGCGAGACCGCGACGCTCGTCGACGCGTTCACCTACGTCGCCGAGCCCGCCAAGGACCGCGTCGTGGTCAGCCTCGGCGGAGGCGTCCAGCCCGGCGGCGCGCAGCTCTCCATCCCCATCAAGCTCGACGTCAAGGGCGCGGCCAAGCCCGCAGCGCTCTTCTTGCACGTCAAGCACGACCCGCTCCTGCTGCCGCTCGGCGCGCCGACGCCGGTCGCGGGCGACCTCGCCAAGGCCGCCAACAAGGAGCTCATCATCAACACGAAGAAGCCGGACGGCGTCCGCGTGCTGGTCCTGGGCAAGAACCGCGACGTGCTGGGCTCGGGTACGCTCGCCACGTTCTTCTACCCGGTGCCGCCGACCAAGCCGGGGCTCGCGTCGTTGCTCTCGGTCGTGGCCACCGCGGTCGATCCCTTTGGCACGCCGATCCCCGTGGAGGTCGAGAGCGGCTTCCTCGGCGTCGCGGCCACACCCAAGTAGGAGCCCCGGTGCCCAAACTCAAAGGCTCACCGGCCCTGCCTGCCGAGGCGCGCATCCGGACCCCGCTGACGCACGTGAGCGGCGCCGAGACGCGCCAGGGCGATCCGGTCGCGGCCGAGCGGCTCGCGCAGGCCTTTCGCGTCACGGAGGCCGATCACCAAGAGGCGATTTCCGGCGCGCACGGACTGCACCCGTACCCGGCCCGCATCCACCCCGTCATCGCGCGGCGGCTGGTGACCGCGTTGCCGGCCGACACGTCCATCCTCGATCCGTTCTGTGGCAGCGGCACCGTGTTGGTCGAGGCCCGGCGCGCCCGACGGTATGCGCGTGGCTCGGACTCCAACCCGATCGCGGTGCGCCTCGCCCGACTGAGGTGCATCCCGGCGCCGAACCTCGAGCTCGTGCGACAGGAGGCCGATCGCTGCGCCGACCGCTGCATGGAGCGACGCGACACGCCCTTCGCCGTCTTCTCGAAGACGGAGCGCAGCTACCCGAAGCACGTCTTCGCGGGTCTCATCAGCCTGCGCGACGAGATTGAGAAGACGATCAACCTCAAGGTCCGAGAGCTCTTGCTCTTCTGCTTCTCGCCGCTGCTCGACAAGTTCGCCGCGCGCGCCGACCGCGAGGCACCGCGCGTGCCCCGCTTCGCCGTGCGCGACAACTTCCTCGACCGAGTCGCCCGCTGGCTCGCATTCTTCGAGGAGTCGAAGGGCTGGCCCTTCGCGGAGGTCGAAGAAGCCGACGCACGCTGGCTCCCGTGGAAGCCGTTGACGTCGACCGCCGTCATCACCTCACCGCCCTCTCCGGGCGTCTACGACTACGCCGAGGCGCAGGCGCGCCGCGCCCGCTGGATTGGCGGGGCCGACGCGCTGATGACCACCGCACGGCGCATGGAGATCGGGCGCAAGAGCGACACGGGGACTCCGGAGGACTGGACCGAGGGCATGTCGTTTGCGCTGAAGCAGATCTCTCGCACGCTCAAGCCGGACAGCCCGATCTTTCTGGTGGTGGCCGACGGCGTCATTCGCGGCCGCACGGTGCGCGTGGCCGACCTCATCGCCGACCTCGCCCGCAGCCTGCGCATCCTGGAGCCCATCGCGTGCGTCAGCCAGGAGCGGCCGCACTTCCACGGCCCGACGCAGGGCGCCTTCGCCAACTTCCCGCGGCAAGAGCACCTCATCGAGCTACGCCGCATTCGCGCGCCGGACGAAGCCTAGACTCGCTCGAGGTCCATCCACTTCGACGCTGTAATGGCGCGCTGAGACTGCATCTGGTCGAGCAGCGCGCCGGGGGCTGTGTCTTTGACCACGAGGCCCAGGTGCTCGCTTCGGACGAAGCCCTCGGTCGCCAGGTGGTCCATCATCGCCAGCAACGGGTCGTAGAACCCCCCGGCGTTCAAGAGGCCGACGGGCTTCTGATGCAAGCCGAGCTGCGCCCACGTGACGATCTCGAACAGCTCGTCCAGGGTGCCAAAGCCCCCTGGTAACGCGACGAATCCGTCGGAAAGCGAGGCCATCAGCGCTTTGCGCTCGTGCATGCTGTGGGTGACGTGCAGCTCGGCCAGACCGGGATGGCCCAGCTCGCGCTCGGACAGGAAATCCGGGATCACCCCCACGACGCGCCCGCCAGCCGCGAGCGCCGCCTCCGCGGCGGTGCCCATGAGCCCAACGTTGCCCCCGCCATAGACCAGCGTGATGGCGCGTTCGGCCAGTGTGTGACCAAAGGCGCGCGCCACCTCTGCGTAGGCCGGTTTGCTGCCGGCGTTCGAGCCGCAGAAGAGGCAGATGGACCTGAGCTTCAGCTCCACAGAAAGTCCCGGATCTCATCGGCACGCGCCATGGCGTCGCGGCGGCCGAGCGCGATGAGCTCGCGCGCAAAGCGCGCATCGAACAACAGATAGCTGGCCAGGTCGGAGCCCTGCCCTTCGCCGACGTCGACGAGCTTGAGGAGCGCCGTAGAAGCCACGCCCGCCGCGGGCCAGAGCGAGAGCTGCTTCAGGCTGTCGCTGGCGATGAGCGCGAGGTCCTCGCTCGGTCGGACCGACAGCGCCGGAACGACCCGGTGGGAGGGCTCGCCGCGCGAGAGCGCGACCGCACCCATGCGGGCCGGGAAGTCGGGGCCGTAGACGGCGGTGCCATCGCGGATGAGGCGATTGACGCGCTCGAGCTGCTCCAGGTCCTGCGCCACGTGATCGAGCAGGAAGGCGTTGAGCATCTTGCCGAGCAGGAAGCTCGCGCCCGGATAGCGCCCGCTGCCGAGCTCGGGGACCTCGGCGTCGCCGCGCGTCGTGTGTAGGCCGATGACGAAGAGGCGCTCGGAGCCGAGCCGCAGCGCGGGGCCCATCGGCGTGTTGAGTCGCAGGCCGCCGTCGCAGTAGAGGTCGCCCTGCAGCATGACCGGTGGAAAGACGAACGGGATGGCCGCTGAAGCGAGCACGTGCTCCTGGCCCACGCAGGTGTGACGGACCACGATGCGGCGACCGATACCCTGTGGCGCCTCGATCTCGGGGCGCGACTCGAGGAACACGACCGGTCGGCCGGTCGGGACGTGCGTCGCGGTGACGGTCAACGCCGAAATGCGGCCGTCGTGCAGGTTGTGCCGGATGCGCTCCCAGTGGATAGAGCGGCTGACGAGCTCCGACAGCGCCGTGGCATCGAAGATGCCGGCCGCGCGCCCGCCGCCGGTCACGATGCGCCAGAGGGCGGTAACCTGCTCCATTCCTAAACGAAGGACGTCATCGAGTTCCAGCTGCGTCCACGTGGACTCGAGTCGCTTGGCCGCGCCGCCCGGATCGTGGAGCGCCGACGCCAGGAACGCCGAGTGAATGGCTCCGACCGAGGTCCCGCAGGCCGCGTGCACGGGCGGCAGCCGCTTCTGGCGACCCATCTCCTCGAGCACCCAGCACAGGACGCCCGCCTCGTAGGCGCCGCGTGCGCCGCCTCCCGAGAGCACGAAGCCGGTGCCCGCCATGGGCTAGAAGTCCGCGTGCCGGCGAATCACCGGCGTCTTGTGCCCATCGGCGTCGACGGCCACGTAGACCACCTCGGCCTCCGTCACCTTGACCACGCAGCCGGGATCCTGAGCGCGCACGGCCTCGACGAGCACCGCGACGGTGATGCTCGTCTTCCCCACGCGCACGAGCCGGGTCAGAAAGCGCACGACGTCGCCGACGAAGACCGGCTCGTGGAAGACCACCTCGCGCATGGCGACGGTGACGACCCGCTGGGCCGTGTGCCGGCGTGCCTCGACAGCCGCGGCGAGGTCGATCTGCGAGAGGATGACGCCGCCAAAGATGGTGCCGTGCGCGTTCGTGTCCTTGGGCAGCAGCATGACCTGGATGGCTAGGTGCAGGTCTTCGGCAGGGGCGGTCGGCTCAGCCATGGGGCGCGACCGTAGCGCAATTGACCGCAGCGGGGAAGTCAGGGGCTGGCTGGCCTCGCTCTGTCACCCGTGCTAGACCGCCGCGGCCATGGACGGACCACTCAACGATGCGCTCCTCATCACGCTGACCGGCGCCGACAGGCCCGGCATCACGGCCGAGATCGCCACGCTCGTCGCACAGTCGGGGGCCACGCTGCTGGACGTCGAGCAGGTCGTGGTGGGTACCCGCCTGAATCTCAACTTCCTCGTGCGGCTGGATGCGCCCGACACCGACTCCAAGCCCCTGCTCAAAGAGGTGCTCTGGAAGGCGCGCGAGCTCGACATGCACGCCGACTTCCACCTCATGGAGCCCGAGGCCCCGGGCCCGAAGCGCGCGACGTGGGCGGTGACGCTGCTGGCCGATCCCATCTCGGCCGACGTGCTCGCCGGCGCGGCGCAGGCGATTCAGGCGCATGGGTTCAACATCGACCGCATCAATCGGCTGTCGGGCAAAGCGCTCTCGGCGCTCGAGCTCATCGTGGGCGCGCCGGCCGACGACAACGAGCGTGTGCGCCGCCTCCAGGCCAGCCTCGTGGGGCTCCAAGCAGAGCTCGGCTGCGACATCGCGGTGCAGGCCGAGGGGCTCACGCGGCGGTCCAAGCGGCTGGTCGTCATGGACATGGACTCGACGCTCATCAAGCAAGAGGTCATCGACGAGCTGGCCCGCGCGTACGGCGTCCTCGAGCGCGTGGCCGACATCACGCACCGCGCCATGAACGGCGAGCTCGACTTCGACCAGGCGCTGCGCGAGCGCGTCAAGCTCTTGGCCGGCGCCCCCGTGTCCATCCTGGACGACGTCCAAGCCCGCCTGGAGCTGACGCCCGGCGCGGAGTCGCTCCTGGCCGTCCTCCAGCGCTTGGGCTATCGGCTGGCGGTCATCTCGGGCGGCTTCATCGAGATCGTCGAGCCGTTCCGGCGCAAGCTGGGCCTCGACTACGGCTTCGCCAATCAGCTCGGCATTCGCGACGGTCGGCTCACGGGCGAGGTGCTCGGCCCCATCGTCAATCGGCGGCGCAAGGCCGACTTGTTGGAGAGCCTCGCGCAGACGGAGCGCATCTCGCTCGATCAGGTCATCGCCATCGGCGACGGCGCCAATGACCTCGACATGCTCGACCGCGCCGGTCTGGGCATCGCCTTCAACGCCAAGCGCGTCGTGCGCGAGAAGGCGCGCCACGCCATCAATCAGCCAAGCCTCGCGAGCATCCTCTACCTGCTCGGCATCCGCGACGAGGACCTCCCGGCCGTGGGGCTCCGCGGCTCCTAGCCTTGCGCTCGGGCGAGTGCGTGGGTGAAGCTCACCAGTCGGCGGATGATGGCGTTATAGCGGGCGTGCGTCGCGTCACCGTGGAGGGGCTCGAGAGCCGCATACAGGGCGTGCTCGGGCCGCGGGATCGGGAGCGCCGGAACCTCGAGACCAAGCTCCAGCAACCGCGGTCGTCCGACGAGACACACGACGCCTGCGATGCTGAGCCGACCGGCGCGCAGATCGGCGAGCCCAGGGAGGACCCACTCGGCGCCGGGGAGCTGGGCCAGGAGCTCAGGACTCACGTGACGCGAGCTCCTCCACGCGCTGTCGCAGCGCCACGACATCGACGGTCGGATACCGCATGAACTCGCTCTCCACCGAGCTCAAGAGCGCGCTCAATCGCACCGGATCGACCAGGCCGCCGCTGACGAGCCCATTCACATCGACGGCGTCCTGCGCATGCCCGCGCTCGAGCTTGGCGAGCGCAAGGCCGTAGGGGTCCGCATGACGAAAGGTCGTCGCCCCCACCGTCGCGATGAATTCGCAACGGTCGTCGGCGCCAGGCAGCCGCGGCACGAAGTGGTCAGCAGAGGCAAGCTCGACGTTCAGTCCGAGCGCGTCGCGCACGATGACCAGCGCGCGGTAGCAATCGCCGGTGTCCGGGACGAATACAAGGTCGATGTCCAGCGTAGACTCCCGCATGCCACGGAGCACAGCCGACGCGCCGCCAGTCAGGAGCACTTGGACCGGGTCGCGAGCGGTGTCACCGAAGCGCTCCATGAACGCCTCGATCGCGCCGCGATCCGCTTGCGTTCGCATCCGACAGCCCCCTTGGACCTAGACCGCCGCCGTGGCGCTGGCGAGCCAGGCGCGTGTGGCCGCGTCGACGAGCGGGGTGAGCGTCTCGCGGACCCGCAGGTGGTAGTCGTTCAGCCAGGCGCGCTCGGCAGCGGTCAGCATGGTCACCTCGACGAGCTGCCGGTCGATGGGCGCCAGCGTGAGCGTCTCGAAGCCGAGCAGCGCCTTGCTCGCGTCGTCCGTCATCCGCCCGACCTCGGTGACGACGACCAGGTTCTCGGTGCGAATGCCGTAGCCGCCGGTCTTGTAGTAGCCAGGCTCGTCGGAGACGACCATCCCCGGCTCGAGCGCCGCGTTGTTCTGGACCTTGGCGATGCGTTGGGGCCCCTCGTGCACGCCGAGGAAGCAGCCGACGCCATGTCCGGTACCGTGATCGTAGTCGAGCCCGTCCTGCCACAGCGCGTGGCGCGCGAGCGTATCGAGCTGCGGACCGGTCGTGCCGGCCGGGAAGCGGGCCTGCGCCAGCGCGATGT
>SXGT01423563.1_pt1 | contig 45024 bp, 51 predicted proteins | sample 3176221 | NCBI WGS metagenome assembly SXGT01 (sample SAMN11356862, study PRJNA531348) | freshwater metagenome | isolation source: freshwater sample F1-120 | place: China: Fuxian Lake, Yuxi | collected 2017-12-25 | reverse complement strand
TTTGCAGTTGTATTGCTTGAACTAGTTGTCCAAGTCCCTGTGAAAGGAATGCCGGGATCGTGGCCTGGCCCATTGCAAAACCCTGTTACAGTATCGCCTACTCGTGCAACTGGTCTAGCTGACATTTATATTCTCCTAATGTAAAAAGAAAAGCCTGGATTAACCAGGCTCTTCTTAGTTTACTGCTAGTCGTCTTCGTCATCTTCGCTGAACTCGAACATTGGAATAGGCCTCCAATCAAAGTCCGAGTCAAGCTCGTCTTCAGGTTCTTCGTCGCCTTCTTCGTCTTCGTAGACAAACGAGTTTGCACGAGGAAGGTTCTTTAGAACTTGAAGAAGAGGAGGAGGAGAAGCCAAGGCAGAGGCTGACTCCTCTAAGTCTAGGCTAGGAACTGCCAGGAGACAGTTCTCTAACATGGGAGTGGATTCGTTGCTCATGGTTCTACTCTCTGCCAAGTGGTACCTTCTTCATACTCTTTCAGAAGTACTCCTGCCGATACATTTAAGTTGTCATTCATTGAAATTCCTTTCAAAAAATTGAACCTATACAACACTTGGAGCAGGTAATTCTGCCTGTTCCAAAGTGCAGGAGGTATCTCTCAAAGCACGGAGCAAAATGCCTCGTGCGCCATTTAAGTCTCTATTTATAACTACACTTATATCTTCCTTGCAATCTCCGGAGAATAGATAGTAGTGAATGTTCGGACTCTAAGGTCAGTTGCAACCATTGAAAGTCTTTGGTTTTCAGACCTTTCTTTGATTACTTCCTTGGACTCTACATGAAACCATTCACCTCTTTCCAGTAAAACTCTTCCATCCGAAGATCCTAATATAAGAGAAGTAGAGAATATTATAAGGTTAACGGTAACTGTTGTCAACCTCACGTAACTGCTCTCGAATCATTTCTGAAGTCTCATCTCCTTGTATTAACTCATACGCATCGGGATCTGCGACTTTCAACTTCTTGAGAGTATTCAAAACGGCAATTGCCAACTCAATCTTTGAAGTCTCCATATCTCCTCCTTTCTATAACCCGTACATCTGAATCCGAATTCTCTCTTTTTCCGGAAGGCTATTCCAGATCCCATGCAACGTCCGAACCTTCTCTTCGTCAGACAACAGCACAACCAGCCCTGCCGCTGTTTCCTCTGCCAGACCTGGATATGAATCTAACTCAGGAATGAGCTCATCAATTGCACAGAACATTGTAGCAGCTTTAATCCCATGTTTAACAGCGATTGGATCAAAGTTGAAGTTAGAAGGAACGGAGGTCATAAGATTGTCGAAGATGTTGAACGAGTTCTCGTCATCATCTTCATCCTCCTCACCACCTTCACTATAAGGGAGCCCAAGCAACTCGTCGAAGGTCATGTCGGAGACGTCAACAGGGTCCGTCTCAATGCTGTGTTGTTGTTTTGCCTGCTCGTTTGCCAACTCCTCGTTTAGCATTGCTTGCTCCCAGAGATCCCTCTGAGAGCTTACTGGCTTTTTTGAGCCGGCACCTCCTTGCCAAGGTTTCCCTTTCGAGTCTATCCCTTCAAGCTCATCAAAGTCTTCCAGAAAGCTCCGTGTCGAAGAATATCCTCGACTGTCTCCTGCTCCCCTACGACTGAAGCTTGGAAGGTCTTTGAACCAGTCGCCTCGTGCAGTACCTGGCTGAGATTTCGGAGTTTCAATCTTATCCACCCACTCCTTTGGAACGTTGTACACTTCAGGCTTTGGGATTTGAAATATGTCCTCCATCGTTGCCTGATACTTAGCTTCCTTGTAATTAAAGCGCCAGACAGTCGCAGGCACAGCTTCGTTCAACTTACCGAAGACGCCGCTGAACCGAATACCAATTCCGTCATCCTTATCGTCAGTACCTGAGAAGAATGCGTTCATGGTATTGTGACTATGAATATCTACTACAAGAATACTGCCAGACGGAACGCTGTTCCATTCATAGCGAACGGAAGCCTTGCTTACTGTCTGCTCAGGTACGTGCAGGTGATAGCCTTTCTCTTCGTTCCAGAGAATCCATATCATCGCCTCAACGTCGCTTTTCTTTACCTCCATTACTTTACGGAAGAAAGCCTCGACCATGTTAAATAGCTCATGTGGGATCTTTCCGTTTGGCAGAAACGAGATGTCCTCTTGAATCTCAGGAAAGACCATGCCAGGAATAGAATCAACCTTAACACGGATGAAACGGGATTGGCCTCGCAGTTTGTGGTGCTTGATCAATCCTTTCGGAGTTAGAACGTAGATCTCAGCGTAGTTCTGAGTAATAGCCTCGTTGAACTCTTCGGGAGTGACATAACAAGAAACGTGAGGGATTAAGATTTGCATAAAGTTCTCCTTAAACAATAGCTTGATAGTTACGTAAACGTGAATACGGAAATGGCTCGTTGTTAGCCGCGCACGCGCGTAGCCCTTCGTACCAATTCTTAGGAGTTGTTCCCTCTACTGCTCGAATACCTAAGTCGTCGTTAAATGGAGACGCCCAGAGATAATCATGGTACCAGTTAAGGGCTCGAAGGTTGTTCTCCAGACCGTTAGGCATCTGGTTTGCTCCGTAGCACATATTACCTTCTGCGTACGTGTTAGACAAGGGTAGCAAGTATAGACCTCGCGTAACACGGTCAAAAGTGAAGCCTTCAAGTTGGCCAGAAGGTAAGTCAGTGCAGAAGTACCTAACTTTGTCAACCATCCATTTACTCTTAGAGTCTGCTCGTTTTAAACGATGGGAGATAACAATGTTCGGAACGCGAATAGAAAGAGTAGAGTTGAAGTATATCAAATTACGAGTACACTCCGGATGATAAGTAACAACTTCGAGCTCATCTCTTCCAACGCTAAACTTAAACGTGTTATTAGGAAGACTATAAGAGACCATTGCGCCTGACGAGACTGAGTCAGCGTGCATTACCGCTTTACTAAGTGCTTGCATAAAGTCGGGGTAACTAATAACCTTATCTGTTATACCCTTGATTACAACACTATCCGAAGTTAGAACAACGTTCCGGACTCGAGCCGTTGAATCTACGAATTGAATATTAACGTCGCTCATATGAAACCTCCTTTTACAGATAAGTCCTTCCTAAAGGCAAGCTGTTCGTCAAGCCCTACGAAGTGTAAGGATACATCTGACATTGGCTGTAAAGTCTGTGCCCGATAAGACAGGATTGCCAACTCAATCATATTACTCAACGTTGGAAGTACTGGTTCTAGGTTCGCCCCTAAACCCGAATTATTTACTTGAATGTCCCGAGCAGGAAATTTAGTGAACACTTCGTTCACAAAAGGTCTAATATTGGCACCTGCCTCCGGGACAGCCTCTAACTCAGCAGTTATATGCTTCAACATCATACACCTCCTTTCTTGCAAGGCATTTCACGAACTTGATAATCTCTGGAATGTAGAACACTACCTGCTGCCATAGGTGCAGCTTAACAACAAAGTCCCGAGTAGAGTCTGATAAAGGAACAGCGTCAGGAGAAGGTATTGCTGATCTGACTGCGAAGGGATTATTACTAGCAGTGACAGAGCCTTGTACTAATTCAAACTGAGATTCTATCAACGTTACATCCTCTCCCGGACGAGTTAGAACTGCACTTTCATCCTGTAACCCTGCCTTAACAGAGACTATCCCTGCTCTGATATAAGTATGAACAGAAGTAGAAACACTGCTAACCTGGATCGGAAGTCCTAAGTCGTAGTTCCTTTGGTTTACTTTACGTATAAACCGGTTCAGCACCGCGATCGTTACGCTGGTTTGAGGAAGGTTAAACCGTAGACAATCACCGAATGCAGTATCTGGAAGATAGGTTAAGTAAGGAGCTTCTTTTTTTAGCAGCCTGTTCAACTGCTTCAGCAGGGCTATCTGATGTTTTACACCGAAATCAGGGCCATTCAATCTAAGATCTTGCAGGATTTGAAGCTTAATATTGAATCCTGCTTCATCAAGCTTTTGCCGAGTTATATCACCTACAGCTTGATCTAGTAGGCCTTGCACATCCTCGACAACCCTTGAGTTCAGCGTGGCAGGCACGGACTCATGACGCTCATATCGTGACATAAGAATTCCTTTGCTAAAAAAAGCCAGGAGTTAACCTGGCTCTTACACAACCTAGACTAAGCTGAGCTTAGCCCTTCGTACCCGTACGGGGCCGGAAGGTCAGGACTTTAACCTGGCCTTCATCACGTGTTTCCAGGCTCTCCTCGGCTTGCATGTTTGCAAGACCTTGAATGCTTGCCGAGTAGTTGGCAACGACTTGGGCGATGGTCCAGTCCCCGGGGATCTGGTACGTCGTGTCAAGGGATACTACTACGATTTCAGTTTTAACGATGGTCATATGTTTTCCTTTCCATGGAAGTTAGGGTTAAGCAGTGTTGTTTCCCGCTCAATAATGTTATACCACAAATTTGAAAAAAATTGAAAAGTAAAATGCTACAATAGAGAATGGACACTTCTACTCTGCCTCCCCCTCTCCTCGTCAAGTCTTCTGATCTAAGCAAGTCTATTCTTCGTTTAAAAGGGAAACCTTTAGTCTTAGATGACTACAAGCCCTTCGAGCTTCTCTATGACATCTCTCCTCCGGTCCTCACTCTTATGTGTGGACGCCAGATTGGTAAGTCAGTCTCTCTTGCAGCTTCGATAACATCGAATAGCATCTCTAAACCTTATTTCACAACGTTGTTTACTAGTCCTTTGGCTCAGCAGACTTCTCGCTTTTCAACGCAGTACTTAGAACCGTTTCTGAATTCTCCTTTGATTCGTAAGCACTTCATCAACTCTCATTCAAAGCAAAACGTATTTCAGCGTACGTTCACTAACGGTTCAGCGGTTACTCTTTCTTACGCAGAGACTGAATCAGACGGTGACCGAGTCCGTGGAATCTCTGCAGACGCCTTGTACTGCGATGAAATCCAAGACTCAAGCTTGGAAGCAATCCCTGTTCTAGCTGAGACACTCTCGGCTTCAGAATATGGATATAACCGTTACACCGGTACTGCCAAAGGAGAAGCTAATAGCCTCACTGTTATGTTTAAGCGTTCTAACATGATGGAGTGGGTTGTTAAATGCCCTCATTGCGGACGACATAACGTTCCTTATGACTACGAGACCTGCATGAAGATGGTTACGATCAATCCTGACGGCCCAGGCTGCATTCATTGTGGTAAATGGTTAGACATGAAGCTCGGAACTTGGATTGCAGCGAAACCTCAAGAACGTGACCATATTGGCATGCACATTCCTCAGTTCTGTATTCCTGCCCGAGGAGTGCCTAAGAAGTGGCGTGAGCTCATGCGAAAGGTAAAGGACTACAGCAACGTTAAACTGAGCAATGAGGTGTTCGGACTCCCAGTAGGGGCCGGAGGTAGGCCGTTGTCTTTAAAGGAAGCTATGGCCTGTTGCAACCCTGCTAGAACGTCGTTTGACAGTGCTTTTCCAAAGGACAACAGGGGAATTTTAGTAACAGTGCTAGGAGTGGACTGGAGTGTAACCGGGTCTAGTAAATCTTACACAATGGTGTCTATTCTAGGTTATGACTATCAAGGGAAGTGCTATTTACTGTACACACAAAAGCTGGACGGTATCGACATCCTGGAGCAGGTTAAACGAGTTGAACAACTCTACCACCAGTTTGACTGCTCGATGATTGGTTCGGACCGAGGAGTAGGCGTGCTTCAAGGTCAGTTAATGAAGCAAGACCTCGGTGAAGATAAGGTTAACATGATCAACTACGTCGCAGCAAAGATCCAGCTACGTTGGGACAGAGACGGTGCGTACTTCGCTGCTGATCGAACGATGAATATGGACACGATGCTACTCAAGGCTAAGATGGGCCCGTCGAAGTTAGAGACACCGTGTTGGGATCTTATGGCTCCGTTCTGGCAGGACGCTCTTAATTTGTTCGAGGAAGAAACAATGGCTGGACGAAGAGTGTTTAGGAAAAACGAAGACCAGACTGACGATTGGTTTCATAGCATGGTCTTCGGGAATATTGCTTACATGATTGTTAAAGGTGACTTCAAGTACATTGAGCAGGAGGCAGTGCAGGACTCGACGTTTAACTTTTAAGCGGGTTAATTAGCGAATCAAAATCACCGGAAGCATGAAGATTCTCACGCATCCGGCTGATTGGGGTGGAATTAGGTGATCAGTGTAGAAAATAAGCAATTAACTTACTCTTATCTTTAACGCGCTGCCTGTGCGATAGACGCCGGTTACTGGTATTCCACCTGTTGCAGCCGCAGCGTCATCAGCGTATTCAATAATACCTGTTAATAGTTTTTGACCAAGCTCGTTTATGGACATACCCACATTACCACGATACATCCAGTTTGACTTTCTAGTTGCGTTATCGTGCGCAATGTAGGAGTAGTCAGTGGTATCTTTACCCAATACTAATGCTCCACCACTAGGGTGCACTATATGCATTTCACGATCAGGAGTAAATACGTATGGTATTTCACCACCTATTTCTACGACAGCATTTTCATGAGTTGCGCTGCCGCCATTAATAGTCATTCTCGTTGGAACACTAACTCCAGTTCCAGCACTGTCAATCTCAGGTGTTATAACCTTCGGGGCGACAATGTTTGAAGTTAATGTTACCGGCTCTGTCCCAATACCCCTAAGATATAGTACAGAAATATCAGGAATGTAGTTATATTCACCATAAATCGCGTAACGAGACGATGACGATGGCTCAATTGTATCGATTACATCAGTAGAAGTAAGTCCATGACAACCATAAGCTGTGAACACATACCGTTGACCAACATCAGCATCAACATATATGGCTGTTGCTAACGCTGAGTCAAAATATCCGCCAACAATTGCAACATTACCAACTTGACCATACAAGCGAATAGTAGCGCCATTACCGCTTAATACAGGATGTGAAATTAAAGAGCCATAGCCATTAATGTAGATAACTTTAGCCGCGTCAGGGTCTGCCGGATCAAGGTACTCAATAAAATGATCGATATAATTTCCGTTTGCCAACGATTCGCCGTCTTTATCATCACCTAATTTAATACCAGTAAGCATATTACCCCATACTGTAATATGTTCAAATTTATTAGAGTGCTGATGTGAGTTGGAAACATTTGTGTCTGGATTAACCCCTCGTAGGTATATCCCGTAATTACAAGGAGTAGTTGCATTCTCTGCTTTTATGTTAAGTTTACGAACATGATTAAGATTTCCACCATATTTGAAATCAATACCAATTAAGCCTGAACCGGTTAATTTGATACCAAGATTTTCAATAATACAACCGTATGGCTGTATTTCACATTCAAGCGCTGTATCATTCCCTGTATAGGTAATCATTGATCCATTCCAAGGCTCTTGGTTTGGATTGTCCATCTCAGCACCAACATCACCACCAAATGCACAGGAAAAGGTTAGTTTAGAATCCGATCTATAATTCCCTTCAGGGAAATACACATAGCCACCGATACCGACCGCATCAAACGCATTCTGAATTGCGTCATGCACGTTTCGCGCTAATGTACGAGCCTGCACGTCTGCGATTTCTTCAGCAGTCATGAAGTCAAAAACACTCACAGATTCCTGCAACTTCCCCTCAAGACTACGTATAACACTGCCTGTCCCACTTTGCTTATACTTCACCTGAGAGCTAAGTACTTGAGTCAAAGCCATTTTCGAAATTCCTTATCTAAAAAGTCGCAGGATCAATAGAGACCTCTTGCATCTTTTATTTTAGCCGCCTCTATGCTTCTCTTTTAACTCTGCTATAATAAGCCTACTCTTCTATTTTCAAAGGAACTCCTATGTCTGACTTCGAATCCTCTAATACCTTTCCCGGCGCTCAAACCAAGAAACGCAAGGTTTCAACCCCTGTCGTCCCGGTAGAAGCTCAGCCTGAACCAGAGCAAACCATTGCTTCCACTGAGCCTATTTCCAAATTCAACCAAGACGAACTACTCGCTATCTTTGACGAGATCATCTTCGCCGGAGAATATCAAGAAGATGTCGTGATTAAAGGCAAGCTTCGAGCAGGGTTCCGTACTCGTTCAGCAGGGGAAGTCGAAGACATTTCTCGGATCATCGACGGGCTTCAGGCCAATCTTATGTCAACGGTTCACGAGAAAAAGGCTATTCTGAACCTACAATACGCTCTGACAACTTATCAAGGTAAAGACCTGCGCTCTGTTAAAAACGAAGATAAGTCCAAATTCCTCAAAGACTTACCAGGCCCTATCATCGGTGCGCTTATTCATGCACTGCAAGCCTTTGATGAGAAGGTCTACGAAGCCTGTAAGGAGGGCGAAGAAAATTTTTAAAACAACCCTGGGCGATGCAACGAATGAAGTTGCACGTTGCAGGGGTGAACGTTGCTAAGCTTGGTAGCCTAAAAGACCGAGTTACTCGTAGTTACTTATTGAAGGAAGCTCAGCTAGAAGCAAAGAGAACCGAGTTTAGCATGTTAACTCTACTAACTAATCCTGCTATCTCCGATGATTCAAAAAGAAGAGAGTGGGTTAAATCGGTGCAGAGTAACTGGAAGAACTACTTAGGATTACTGTTCTACACTGAGATTCCTGAAGAGACTAAAGAGGAAGAACAGATGAGGGATTACTATAACCGAGTGGTATCTAAGCTTAAGCCTAAGTTGGTTAAAGAGGAAGCGGGGTTGAGGCTGGTAGGAATTACCGCAGAAGATTTAGGTTAAAAAGAACCCCTGCCCATGGAGGATTTAGTGGCAGGGGTTTAAAGTAATCTTTAGTAATCAGTTACGTAAGAGATACTAAAGAAAACAGTAGGAGTGGCAGGAATTGCCTCGATATTGATCAAAGAGGAGGAAGTAGTTGTTAAAGTACGACAGGTATATGTAGAGACAGCATCGTTGTTAGTCGAAGTTCCTAATGCCAAGTTCTTAGACGCGAAAGGAAGATTCGAACAAATCTCTGATGCACTACCGAGTGCCACGGAGGTTGAAGCAGCGATATATCCGGTTACAGTCACAAGTCTACCGACTCGTATATAGGAACCTGCGGAATAGAAGCTTCCGACTACGGTCACTCCCGAACCTGTATTAGGAGTCCAACTGCCTGACATGTATTGAGCAGAAGACTGTTCTTTAGTAGTGACGTCATAAACCCTGTTATCTTGGATAACATTTTGATTATAATAAGTATCTACCATAGCCACGGCTAATGCAGAGCCTCCCTTACCTTCAAAAATATTACCGGTTATGACGCTTTGACCTACATTGGTAGCGCCACAATCGATAAGTCCATATATTCCAGAGAGCCCTGATAATGCGTTCCCCGAAACAGATAATCCAGAAACAGAACTTCCATATACTTCGATCGGTACTCTTGCTCCGTCTACGATGTTTCCGGTAATAATTAAATTACCCGACTGTGTTTTTACAAAGGTTTCAATGTTAGTGCAAGTGTTATTTGAAATAATAACCTTAGATGACAAAGCATTTGTAAAGTGAATAGCGTAGGGGATAGGGCTAGGAGTATTCACTTTATAAAATCGATTGCCTGAGATAATACCAGCAGATGCATTGTTGATGTCGATGAACCCTAATCCAGAAAAGTCAGTAAAGAACGTGCAGCCCTGAATGGCAAAGTTGATTACGTTAGCACCTGCATCTCCAGGAGACAAAGTAGCAGGGGCTCTTCCTAGATTGATAAATTTAACCCCGGTAACGTCAAACGTACAGTTTACGATCTGCATGTCGTCAGTAGGTGCTTGCATATTTATTGCATAGTAAGAAGGGGCTGAAAACCAGCAATCTCGGAAATAAAAACTATTACCGCTTGCAACAGAAGGGTCTAAATGGAATAGTCCAACGTTAGCATTTGAAGTACCGCTAACATCTATCATCATCAACCCTACCATATAGATAGCAGCGTTAGAAGTCTCTACAATGGAGAATAGGCTCTTATTAAGGCCATATTGGTAAAGTCTGGAACCAGAAATGGACATAGGAGCTCCATCGCCAACTAATGCCACTGCACCTCTAATTTTCAGAGTGTTAGTGACCTTATATTTGCCATGGGGGAAGAATACTGAGCAAGGCTTCTCATTAGCCACTATCGAAGAAACTACCGCGTGATCAATAGCTGCTTGTATTCCGAGAGTACTATCAACTTCTCCAGTAGGATCAACCGGTACTCCATCGACGCCGTTAGCGTAGAAATCAAGAACACTTACGCCTTCCTGCAGTTTCTCTTGTAAACTCCGAGTAATACTACCGGCACCTTCTTGTTTATACGTAACTTGCGAATCAGAAACCCGGGTCAATCTATTCATAACAGCTCTCCGCTTAGATGCTTTATTTTAACTATGTTTTCGTTAAAATAACCCTATGACTCCCTACGACGCCTCGAACTTCTATAACCCCACCGCTCGTCCAACCTTTGCTCAGGGTGTTTATAACATTCCTTTCGGCAAAGATCCTTACTGGGGTAACCCTATTGACAACTCTAAACCCTACGTAGAGTCCGTGGCTAACAAGCCGTTTGACTCTGCTGTTTGGGCTGCGCAGAACATAGCGATGCCTTACGCAGCCTATACCGGTGTTAACCGTATTCTAGGCCCAGGCTCTCATTTAGGACTATGGGATAGTGCAAAGGCTCTTCCTAGAGGTCAGGGCATTGCAGCAGGGTTCGGACATGGGTTAGGAAGAGGCGCAGCAACAGGGTTAGGCTTCGGAGCTAGAACAGCAGGGTTTGCTGCAGGAATAGGAGGGATAGCAAGTGGATTAGCTCTTCCTTTAGCAGTTGGCGCTGCTGGTATGCAAGCCTTCGACGCCGGAATAGCTGATCCTTACATCTTCTCTCGCAAGAACGCAGAGAACCTCAATGCTAATTTTGGTAACGCTTATTTCGGACAAGGGATAGGCGGAGCCGTATCTGGAAAAGGGCTTAGCTATTCTTCTTCAGCGAGAATGGGTGCTACTATTCAACGGCAGGGTTTGCAGGACATTATGTTCTCCAGGGAGGAATATGGAGAAATCGCTAACCTTAGTTCACAGGCAGGATTATTAGACAACGTTAAGGGTTCGCAGATAACGGATAGAATCAAGGACGTTGCTGCGCAGATTAAACTGTTAGTCTCTGTTTCAAATGACCCTGACGTAAGAAGTGCAATCTCTTCCTTGGCTCAACTTCAGCTAAGCGGTGCCAGTCTTTCAGGAGGAAGATCCAGCTCAGCAGCTAGAGCCTACGCTAACCTAGGAGGTTTTGCTGCTCAAGCTGGAACAACGATTCAATCATTGATGAGAGAGTCTGCAGCAGGTGCAGCGATGTACGGTCAGTCTGGAATGACACCTTACCTTGGCCAATTAGCTCACGCAGGTCTCTTTGCTGGCTTCGCAGGAGGTCAACGCGCAGGAGTAATGTCACCTTCGTTGTTGGCTAGTATGGGCGGGTTAGGTGGGGCTGCTGGATTAGCGTTGTCTGCTCAGATGAGAGGGGCACAGAGTCCTCTAGGGTACATGGCAGGTAGCAATCTTATCTTTGGAGATCGAAATGCCTCTAACACAGGAACCTCCGGTAAGAACCTATCTCTACCGGAAGCACTAAGGCAACACTCCGCTCGTGCAGCTCAGAACCCGCTGAAAGAGATGGGTAGAAAGGCAATGTACGGACCGGCTATAGCTGCGGCAGAAGTTGCACGAGGAGGAGATACTAAGCTAGAGAATGACCTTCTAAGTGTAGCCAGAGATAGGGGTAAGCATAATCCCTCCGTTGAAGAGCTAATGGCTATAGGCATCAGCATGGGTCATTCCGAAGATGAACTCCGAGCCTACTTCACTCTTCGCGCCACTCAACAAACTCCTGAGTGGAAGAGCCAAGCTTTAGAATCCGCCCAAGGCTTTGGTAAGGAGCAGATCAGACAATACGCTGCTCAGAATAACTTGGCTAGTCCTTGGCAGACGTATGTTAAGAGACCGTTAGGGAATGCAGCTAAGGCTATTGGGGGATACCTATCGGAGAGAGTAGAGCCTTTTAATTTAGCAAGAGGAGAGTTCTCGGACTTATTAGAGAAAGCAGGAGACGCTTGGGGTTTCAGCAACGTTAAAGACTCGGTTCACATGTCTGACGTAGAAGGGGCTTTCGCAGAGAAACCTCGCTCAACAACGACTAATTTCTTTAGTAGCACGGGACTAAGCTCTGACTGGTTAACAGATCCTACTTTCGCAATAATTAACAACCTTGCTAAGAAGGGTAATAAAGACGCAATTGACTACCTAAACGCAACGAGTGAAGCAGGCCGTGACAAAGCTCTGTCCTCACTTCTTCCCTTATTAGGCGCTGCCGGAGAAAAGCTCTCTTATAGTAAAGACGCAGCCGGAGCTCTGAAAGCTCGTAGACACTTGGAAAGCAAAGTTAGTCAAGTAGACCGAGCTCCAGTTACTTCGACGGTCGGAGCTTCAGAGAGAGCAGCAATGACAGCGTCGCTTCAAGAGACGTTCACTGCAGGTGGCATTAAGAAAGGTAGTTTGTTTACAGGGACGGGAGCTGAAGACCAAGTTCAACAATACCGAACTATTGGTGGAGCTTTGGATTTAAAAGCTAAGCTTGAAAAAGGAGAGATAACTGGGACTAAGATGTTGGAACTAGTCAAGACTGATCCTAAATATTCCAATATTCTAGCTCAGGCCAAGATTACCTCAGAGATTGAAGGACGGTCACTAGATGAAGTTATCGGTGATTTAGTCATGGGCCTTGCAACGTCGTCAGGGGCTTTAGGTAGTTCAGGATTGGCTAAGCAGATATTCAACTCTACAGGTACTGGGAAAATGTCTGGTTCAGAAGCCACTTCAGCCCTTAAATCTGCCATTGGTAGAATGGGCGGAGTAGCGGTCGGAGCTAAGCTAAAGACAACGTTAGGACTTACGGGAACAGAGAGTGGAGAAATAGGCCAAATAGGAGATAATCTGTCCGAAGCCATGTCTAGGGCTCAGGAGGCCGCGTCCAAAAGCGACGTTAACTACGAAGGACTGTTGAACACCTTCAAGACAATCGATGCTGCTGCAGGGACGTTCGCAGGAGCAGTAAAGATGTTCGGAGACAAAGTAGGGGAGATGAACAACACGCAGCAAGGAGGTGTCCATTTTAACTTCGGTGGTGGAAACCAAAAAGCAACAAAACCTAAAGAGTAAAACCCCATGACAGCTATTCTAATCCCACCAAGAACTCCGACTATCCGAGACCGTTTAGTCATTCTTACGCCTTACCAAATGTACTTAGAACAAGTCGCTGGAGTCTCTGATCAAATCCGTGCTACTCGACGAGGGCTTTCGTATTTACCGGCTCAATTCGGAGGACTTAAAGGTCAGAGGGAAACTCTAAACTCTAGGGTGGCTGTACAAATGGTTGACTTTGAGAATAGCGAGTAATAAGCATGGCATTAAATCTAGAATCCTTTAATAGTAGTCTTAATGACCCGAGTTCCTTTTTAGGTTCTAGCGGAGCTAAGTCTCTGCTCGGTGGGTCACTGTCTTCGCTAGTCGGAAATCCTAAACTCTCCGCTGCTACCAAACTAGCCACTTCCACGTCCAAAAAGAAGACTGCCCCAGAATATACTAAAGAGCGCCTGTACCTAACTCGGCCTCGCTATGCTTCGGACGACATTTCTAACCGAGGAACCCACGCTTATATCAAGCTGCTAACCTCGAAGGAACAGAGTGCAGAATATAAGAACAAGAACTCATATAGAACTAAGAGTAAGTCTCAGTTGTCCTCTACTCTGTCTGAGTCACTTCAGATCATGTCAGGAGAGTCTACTAGCACGGGGTACGACAAGTTCCTATTAGGCCACGTCTCTGCTAGCTTAGATGAGAAACTGCAGGTGACCGAGGTCTTCGGTGATAACGAGGTTGCTTATTACTTCGGTAGACAGCCGATGATGTTTGCCGTCTCAGGCTTCCTCATGGACAGCGTTGACAATAACTGGTTCTCTGACTGGTTGGTAACTTATGCCGGAGCGTTGAGAGGAACCGAGTTAGCTAAGAACTTCGAGCTGCTGAAGATCGTTCTACCTAACATGACTTTGATAGGGAGCATCACTTCATGCAAGTGGGACCAGGACTCGAACAATGATACTTCAATTCCATTTACGTTTCAGATACTTGTTAAGGAATTAATTCCAACTCCGGTTGTTCCTTTGGGTAAGCCCATCTCGAACTCGGCTACAAAGATCGACTTTAAAATGTCGGGGGAAAGCTTTGCTCCTTGGAAGGACATTCTTTCGCTTAAATCTCAAGGAGCTAAGTTAGTCAGTACCATTAAGAATCCCCTCTCATCTGTCAGTAGTGTAGCAGCGTCGTTGAAAGGAATAGGGATGGGCGTATGCTCAGCGTCTGACCTGGATAGTATTACAGACGGGATTGCAGGATTCCAAGGTAAGATCGACTCTTTTAGCAGCTCTGTCACTGGAATTGGTAACGATGTTAAAGGGAGCAGCCTATTTTCCTCTTTAACCTCCGGTCTAGCAGGAGTCAGAGCCAGCCTGTTCTCTCCTATCTACGGAGTAATGAATTCTCTGACTAAGCTTGTCAAGAACGTCTTTGGCACAGTTGACTCTGTATTCAACGCGTTAACTGCGCCTGTTAAAAACATCCTTAGTGACATTTCTTCTATTGCTAATCAAGCAGTAAACCTGGTTAATTCAATCACTGCCGGAGTTTCCGCCTTTGGTAGAAACCTCTCAGGCGGTTATGGTTTAGTCTCAAGCATTAAGAAGACCTTAGCTTCTTTGAAAAAGGCTAAAGGAAGTATTGCTAAAGCCCCGTCTACTATTGCTGACGCTTTCAAGTACGCATTCAACTCAGGTAAGGCAAGTGGAGCGGCGTTTCTTGTGTCTAGGCCTCGCAAGAGTTTAAACAGACCTACTCGATTCACTTCAAAGACTAACAAGACTCCTTTAAGTCCTCAACTTGCTATTCTTAGTAGTAAGCCGCCGGTCCCTGCTTTTGGAGCTGCACTATGAGTATTCGCAGCTACGCTAACGACATTCTATTCGAGACCGTATTTGACAGCTTACCTGACAATAATACAACGTTGAGTAGACTGGCAGACCAGATCTTCTCTCCTAGGCTAACCTTAACGGAATCTGACTGTGGAACCACGTTAGGCAAAGTCATTCCTTTAACTTACGAAGCAGTAGGTTACGTTGAGCTAACAACTGGCAATGCTCTTAGCTTAACAAGAATACGGGAACTGCTTGACCAAGACCTTTACACGGTTTCGGTTAGATCAACGTCGTCTTGCATTGCAAAGGAAGGACTCTGCCAGGCTTGCTACCATGCTTCTAGGCAGTATGCACCTAATTCTTATCTAGGTGAGTCTATCGTTCTTCAGCCCGAGTTTGTTGTAGGAGCCGACGCTATTCCAGTAGAACCTGAGGCAGTCTCGGTTAATCTAAGTACTTCAAGCGAGTACTACGAGACCCTGTACCTTTACTATGAAGACTCTTTACTAAACCCTAACTTATATTCTATATCAGGAACTGTTCTCACCTTTAATGAGCCTCTACCTGGCCTTGAAGAAGATCAAGTTACAGCAAGGTTTACTACCACGACGCGTTCACCTTTTATGTCATGGTTAGCTACGACGTACTCTGGAGCAATGCTAGGACTGAAAGGCTTGCCATTTCAATCTCTTCCTCTGAAGAGAAGTAAATACGCTAGTCTTGTTCCAGGCAGCGTAGTTGAATCCTTAGCTGAAAGCGCGTATAGTCTGAAAGAAATCCCTGATGAAGTTCTTAGCATGATCGGTTTAGTCAGAGATCCTTTTGAAAAAGCGTTGTATGTCATGGCTTTACTTGGAATCTATTCTAATGTCAACTGAGCAATTCTCAGCTATATCTCCACGAGCAACTGATGGAATCATTGCACCCGAAGAAACGTACGGTAAAGTAGACCGCACCAATACAACCGACGTTGTACATCAGCCAGTCAAGCTTTACATTGAAGGAGTAGAAGTTCCTTGGGAGAGTATTTCTATCACTCAAGCTATAGGAATCCTACCAACGTGCGAGGTTCAGATCCCACCGCACCCCGGCCTTATGGACATTATTCGTTACTATGCTCCAAAGGTTCACGTTTTCTATACAGACATTGATTCTAAAGTAGACAAGCTTCTGTTCTGGGGGCACTTAACGTCGTCACACTTCAGTAAGAACCGGACAGGCGGTGGCTCTTCTAATATTCAATTTAGATGCTCACATAAGAACCAGTTAGCCAAAGACTTGATCCTGTACTTCGGTAACTTCTCTACGAACGAAACCGCGACAGCCAATGCTCCTCCTGGAACCGCTTCTGTCGGAAGCTTTGGTTCCGAGCAAAGTATCATCGACGCCCTGAGAGGAATAACCGGAGTTAACACAACCGGAGATAAGAACGACCTGAGAACAACGAACTCTAAGGAAGTCATTGCTCAAGCAGACACTTCTAAGCTAGACGCAGACTTGTGGGAGTTTGAAGATCGGTTGACAGGAATGCCTGCGATCATCATCAATCTTTGGAACCAGCTAAAGAAAACAGCCCTGCTTGATCCTAAGAAGAACCTGCACGTTCTAGCCTTATACATGCCTTTGTTTCAAGAAGGTCTCTCGTACTTTCGTAGATTATCCGGCCATTACTTAGTGGAGAAAGAACAGCAGAGCTCTAAGCAGAAGATCTGCCCGAATGGTAAAAACCCCTCTGAGATCATGGTAGCTCACTCTGCTAGAACAGGAGCCTCCGACGCATATCAGACGCAGCTAACTGTTCAGATGATTAATAACGCTATCGGCTTCACAGGAGAAATGGGCGGCTTCATTGAATTCTGCGAACAGTTCTATGCGTCGATTGAATATGAAATGATAACCTTGGCAAGCCCTGCCGAAGTTAACTTAGACCCGACTGCTCCGGACTTGTTTAACCCGGCTAAACTTTGCGCTGTAGAGACAATCGTGAAGCCAATCATTCCGTTCTACTACAGTCCTATTTGTAACGTGATTCTTCCTAAGATGTTCTATGCTATCGACGTTGCTCAGGACGAGTCAGAGATTCCTACACGAGTCCACGCTTACCACTCGGCTATCGCAGGGTCAACTAGTAGAATAACCACTAACTTCAGAGGCCCTAATACGATTCGGGAAGCTGTTTCACTAGGCTCATTCATTTCAGGAGACGGCAAGAATAACAGCCGATATGAACTTACTGAGACGATGGGTAATGACTTCAACGTTCCTGGAAAGTACGAACAAGGTCGAGGAGTAAAACCGAAGAAAGTTATGCTGCCTTGGTGGTTGTCACAAATCATCGCTGACAAAGATCAACAAGGTAACGGCCCTGCTAATCAAACCTTTCCTGAGAAAGGCTCGCCTCAGTACGACTACTTCCTTCTCATGATGAAGGCATGGCAAGACCAGCACGGTTATGACATTGATTACAACTACGCTGAACCGGACAGGGGTACGTTAAAGCGTAAACGCAACGAGCTGAAAGACGGACTAAACCCGTTCGGACTAGACGCTAAAGTTGCTCCACATCAGAAGTTGATGTTTGCTGGAGTTGACTACGAGTTTGCTAAGATAGTAGCGCAGTCTAGGCAAGGTTCTGTCTCGTGTCCGTTCAATCCTTACATTATTCCAGGCTACCCTATGGATGTGATTGATGATTCTCCGGTTAATCCTTCCTTTCATGGACTCTGCACGTCAGTCACTCACACGTTTACGTCTCGCTCTATCGGAACTACGGTTGGCATGGCTGCAGTCATGACGTACGCAGAGCTTTCAAATTACCACACTCCTCCTCTTGCACCTTGGTTGCAACTGACCCTCGGCATTATTAACGGGACTAAGGTTGAGGCTGAAGGTTCGGACCAGTACGGGTCAACTGCAGGGATTACCGACGTTCGTTCTACAATTCTTCAAAACCCAGAGGCGAGAGCCAAGGCTAATGATTTCTACTTCAGTGTTTTAGGAGTAGGCGCAGCAGACCCTATGGACATGTACGACTTCGGAACGGGTCAAGCTATACCTCAGTTTAGAGATGCCTATACCGGGAACTTAACAGGGAATGCCAAGGGTAATACTAAGCTGCCAATGCCTAATGGAGGTGATGGCAACGACTGGAGTACGACTATGGGTAATCTTCGCTTAGTCAAGAGAGCTATAGAGAGCAAGGATTCTATTTCGGAGAAGTTCGGCTACACCTTTATTGACTTTACTCCGGAGAACTATTTGTCATCCTCGTCTATTCAATACTCTAATCCAAACCTAGGCTCGGACTTCTTACTAGAACATGGAGCCAGCCTGTTCTTAGATTACTTGGAAACAGAGGACTTCATTGATCCTTCTTTTACATTGCCTGAAGCACCTACGGGTTAAAGATTAAACTTAGCTATGTCCTATTCAACTGAACGAATAACAGGTACGGCCAAGACTCCGGCAATGTCCAGAGCGTCAGGCATCCCTTCTTACATCAAAGAGAGTCTGCTTAGTGACACGAGTATCGCTGCAGAGTGCTTTGTTAATCAACGTTTCTCAGCGAAGTTACAAGCATTTCTAGTAGGCTATACAAACGAGATGTTAACTAATCGAAGCTTCTACGGTTCCTAATAACAATGTCAACTTTATCTACTTCTGCCAATGTCCCTTTCAACTACGAAGAAGCTAAGTCTAAGGACCTTGAGCTTTGGAAAACCTGGAAATCTACGGGGAGCAAGGAGCACCTCAGTGTTCTCCTTGACCAGCTAAGTCCTGTTATTTACAGCGAGGTTCATCGTGCCTCAGGCAGTCTTCCAACTACGGCAATCGCCATGGAAGCTAAGAAATGGACAGTTAAGGCTCTGGAAACCTACGACCCTACTAAAGGGGCGTCTCTTAGCACTCACGTTATGAATTACTTGCCTAAGGTTCGTCGGCTTAACTACAAGTATCAAAACGCTGTCCGGCTTCCTGAGAACATGCAGCTCAAGTACCACGAGTACCAGAAGGAACTTAGCCAATTACAAGACGAGCTTAACCGTGACCCTAACGAAGAAGAGCTGTCGAAGAGACTTGGCTGGAGTAAGTCACAAGTGGTTAAATTCCGTAATTCCCTGTACGCTGATTTGATTGAAAGCTCCTCGGATCGCCCTGCAGAATTCACCAAATACAATACAGGAAGCATCCTTATGCAACATTTACGTGACAATTTGTCTGAGGATGAGATGAAGATTCTTGAGTACGCTAAGACTAAAACAGTGCCTGAAATGGCAGAAATGCTGAACGTCAACGTTAACCGTTATAACTATCTTCGTAACAAAACGATTGACAAAGTTCACATGCTGAAACAACAGGTTGGAGAATAAGTTGGCTGACCTAGACGTAGTTACTCAGTCGGACAAGATCCACACCAAGATCTCCGAAGTTTATAAGGACATCAAGGCAGGGTTAGGCTCATCTGCTCCTACTGGAACTGGAATCTTTCCCGACTTTCCTACGTTCAATCTCCCTGCTTTCAATGAAGAATTCGATTATTCTGAGCTGAACAGGTTCGCTAACAACATGGCTAAAGAGTCAGCTAACTACGCAGCAGGCTCGGCTACAGAAACGAGTCACTTAGCCGCGTCAGTGCTAAGAGAGCTGGATATGATGGGGTTATCAAAGTTCGAGCACTACTCTATTGCATTTCAAGAAGCTGACGTTGACCAGCAGTACTACGATAGCCGGCTGTACTTCAATAAAGGTTTGTTACAAGGTATCTCTGTCAAAGGAACGTTAGCTTAACATGGCAATCAAAAACACCAACACACGGATTGGAACGTCGAGTAACCTGGTTACAGGTGGGACTTATGATTTGCTTATGATCACTTACCCTGATGGTTTCCCAGAAGGTAAGATTGAATTCAACATCGACGATACTCCTAGAAAGATAACAGGAATTCAAAAGGCTGCGCAAACGTTCCTTAAGATACTACTCACGACAAAGGGTAGCGACTTAATCTATCCTAGTCGTGGAACGATGTTCAGCAACTATACGATCAACGCTAACAATTACCTGGACGATAACGTACTCGTTTCAGAGATTAGCGATGCTATTAAGGACGCTGAAAGCCAAGCTCAAGCAGTGCTAACCTCAGACCCTGACCCTGCTTCGCAGATAGCGAAGATTCAGATAGGGGGAATCGACGTGTCGGAAGAGTCAATGCTAGTCTATGTGCAGATGATTACAAACGCTGGTGAGACAGCTCAGCTAGCCATTCCATTCCCGGAGTTAGATCTAGAATAAGCAAGGTGACAAGATTGACAAGAAAGTAGATAAGATTGACAAGAAAGTAGGCGAGGCTTCCCTGTTCTTTCCCTCTTTTCTCTGCTTTGCTTTAAACTAAGCCTATAACTTACCCGGCCTAATTTTAGCTTCTATGTCCAATCTATACTCTGTTATCCCTGCGCTAACCCCGTCTCCTAACGAAGTTATGGAGGCGGAACTTCTGGCAAAGCAAATTCTTGAGGCGGAATTCCCTAACCTAGACCTACGTGAAGGGACTGGGCTTCGAGACCTAGTTCTCCGCCCGACTGCCTACGCTATGGCTTTGCTTAAGAAGTCGACTGACTACTACTTTGCTCAGAACACCCTCAGCGGCCTTACGGACGACACGAACGAAGAAATCGTCGATGACATTCTAAGTAACTGGTTCATGACTAGAAGCACAGGCTCCTACTCTATTATCAATGTCCGACTATACTTTGCTCGACAAAAGAACGTTTCTATTCCTAGCAGCGCTTACTTCTCGACCGACGGGAATCTTAAGTTCTTTCCAAGTCAAACCGACACTTTCAACGCTACAGCCCTGACGTACGACGCCTTTCAAAACGAGTGGTACGTTGACGTTCAGATGACCGCAGAGAGTCCTGGAATAGACTACAACCTTGGCGAAGGTAGTCTGCTGTACTTTAGTAACTTCGACCCTTACTTCCTGCACGCCGAAATTAACTACTTAGCGCAGTCTTCGACTGATCCTGAGACTAACACGGAGTTCTTGGCTCGTTCTAAAAATGCCATCTCTACTCGTAACCTTATCAATAATCCTAGTGTAATCAGTAACTTGCAGGAAACCTTCAACGTTCTTCCACGAATAAGCGTAGTTGGAATGGGAGACGTAGATATGATTAGGGATCAGATTCCGGTGATAATCGAAGTTGAAACACCAAGGCTATTAACCGAGATAGTCGCTGTTGGAAACTTAGCTACAGCTACTCTAGCTGGACATGGGTTCGGAGTAGGCCGGGAAATCGAAATTAGTGGAGCAGTGCCTTCTGGGTATAACGGTGTCTTCACGATTACGAGTGTAACATCAACAACGTTCAGTTTTACTCTAGGCTCAAGTCCAGCAGTAGTCTCTGTCTTACCTACTGTTCAAGCGACCGAGTCCCGTGCCCTTGTCCATATCGGAGGGAAAGTCGACGTCTACTGTGGAGACGATGTTTCAACTTCTCTAGTCCAAGTTACTACAGACGGTTCAGGAAGAGCAGAGATAACAGGGCCAGTTCTTTCTATAACTCGGAGTCAAATCACAGGTGGTGATGAGGAAGATACGATTCCTTATGATCAAACTGTGAATTTCACAAGTGCAGTTTATCACTCTATGGGTATTCTGATTTACAACGCGTCAGGAGTAACGCTCAACGGGGATGATTTACTCTCTGTTCAAGGCTATGTTCAGACTATGCCTATAACGTCGCTGAGCTGTAGTAATCTTTTAGTTACTGCTAACGTTCCTGTTCATGGACTAACAACAGGGTTCACGGTCGAAATTACGAACGTTACTCCTTCAGGGTACAACGGTACATATGAGATAACAGTCTTAGACGCAAACCATTTCACTTACTCCGTTTCTGCTAATATTCTCTTTGATGGAGCCCCGGTTAGTGGAGCTATGACTTTGAATAATCCTAACTTGGATGGAGACTTCTCTATAGCTTTGTTGGGAGGCGGAGACCTTACTATTATCATTCCGCAGATTTGGACCAGTGTAAACGCAGTTAGTAATACGACTAGTGTAGCCCTGTCTAAGAAGGTCGAATACTCCCTTTCGCTTCCTCATCGTCAGACCAAGACAATCTCTGCTATAACTTATTCAAATCCTCCTGATTGGACTACGAGTGAAGCCCTTGCAACGTGTATTGGACATGGTTACACTGCGGGACGTTACATTACAGTCGCCGGAGCCTCTCCTTCTGCTTATAATGGCCAAGTCAAGGTTTTAGAAATAGTCTCAGAATCTCAGTTTACCTACGATTTGGGAGCAATAGTCATATCTAATGCTTCAGGGACTATTACCTCTACCTCTGTTATTCCTTGGGAAGACAATGCGTTCAGTACACGGCAGGCTGTCTATGTTGATTTCGGTAACGACTATCTCTACAAAACTGCCAGCTTCGAAGTAGAGTACTTTACTCACGTTGATTCTGTTCAAGCTCACCTTGACACTAAGGACGTCCATGTCCTTTGCGGTGACTATCTAGCTCGTGGCTTTAACGTTTATATGCTAGACGTTGACGCAGTAATATACAACCTTGCTTCTCCTAGCACTGACCTTGTTAAGACCACGCTGAACAATTACGTGAAGAGCCTGACCCCTGGAGCTACGCTAGTTCTCAGTGACTTCGTAGCTCAACTTAGCTCAGCCGGAGTTACAAATTTGAAGACCCCGATGCAAGTAGACTACACCTATTATCATCGTGACTGGATTACGCCTAAGCAAGGTTCAATCGTAGATTATCTCGACCCAGAAGACTTGACTTCTATCTTTATCATCAGAGATGTAACCGTTCGCAGCGAGGTAGTCTAAGATGAGCATGGCTTCCAACTTCTCTAATGCAGGACTCCCTGTAGGGGATAACTCGCAGAACCTTACCTATCTGTATGGTCTGAGCGATTTCTTCGCTGTGATGTTCCAAGACACGGCTACGGTTAATCTGTTAATGGAAGCGCAAACACAAGAAGCTGCGCAAATCTACAGCAACTTCTTGCAACTCACCTCTACGCTTAGCCTTGAAGGAATTCAAGAGACGCTTAACACTAGCTTGAACCTCTGCCTAGTCAAAGAGTCTGACAAAGTCTCAGGCCAGGTTAATACGTATCGCTTACCTGTTAATGCTCAGAGCTGTAACTTCGTTGCTAATCGACCCTTCCTTCCGACAGAAACGTTGGACAACGAAGCTGATTTCATCATTCTGCAGCAGAATGACGGTTCGTCTTGGATTAGATTCGCAAGACCTATTGATGAATACGCATTTCCTAAGCGTAAATTAAGCGATGGCGTTACTCAGTTTGCATTTTGGTTAGTCGACGTTGAGATTGATAACAGGTTAATTTCGACCTATTATGGTCAATTAATAGGCTTAACCGGTCAAAATACAACTACTGCGTTCGCAGACTTTGTCTACGGTTTGTTCTATATGTATTTGAACGGGCCGAGGCTGGACTCGATTTCTCGTGGTCTAAACTTGGCTCTAGGAATACCCGTTGCACGAGCAGAAGAGACCGTGCTCAGTATTCGTTACTACTTGGAAACAGATCAATACCTAGTTATCTGTGACCAGAACCAGTACGTAATTCCGTACGGTTTAGAGCCTTTGATTAACGAAGGGGACACTTTACACGTAGGTGATCTGTTGTCAGAGTGGGTTCAGATTAAAGACTATACTAGTGATGGAGAGTGGTGGCTAAACTTATCTATTCCTAAGGCGCTTATTCGTAACTTGCCTGCAGGACAGCCAGACCGCTACGCCACTGCTGGTAGCCAGTTTGACTACGTTATGCGTAACTATTTGAAGTCACACACTTTCCTTGTCAAGGTTAACGTGGCTTCTTTCAAAAACCAGCAACCCTACTCTCAGCTCTCTGACATCTTAGAACGGGTCAAGCCAGCATATACCCGGGCAATCTATGTCTGGGCAGTAGAACAAACAGACACGCTGGACATAGAAGAAACTCTTAGTATTGGCGTTAGATTTAACGTAGAAGATACTATGTGTCCTTCTATTTCAAGGATGAAGCGAAACGTTGCTGAGGTCGACAGGCTTACCCGCAAGCACGGGCACTTTCTACGTTTTAACTTACCGAAGAGCAGTGACGTTCTTACAGGAGACAATGACTACAGCGGAAACTATACGACGTACATCGGAGATGAACTTATAAATGGTTACATAAACTACCATAAGCAGTTCAGAGACAACACTGGAGAAGAAGTAGGGATTATTCAGGCTACTCATCATCGTGGTAACTTCTTTAACAAAGGCTACCGTAACAAGCTACGCTTTAACAGGGGCGTAGCTAATTTGCCTTCCAGCGTAGCAGGGTCATTGCATAATATTGCATGGAGACCTGGATACGGCCAGAGAGTCGTCCCTCTTTACATTACTACAGCGTGGGATATGCAGAATAAGCTTTTAGCAACAGGAATAGACATTGTTACTACAGAGTGGTGGTTTGAGATCTTCGGGGCAGGCTATTATAGCCAAGCTATCAATGACTTAGGAATTGATGATCTACCTGCAGAGTTCAACCCCGCTGACCTTTACAACAACTACGAGGTCTTCTTTAATCGAGGAGTAGACGTAGCGTTTCTAGGAAGAGAATTTGGAGACAATGCGTTCGAGACTTGGAAACCTCCACAGAGCGAAGTTAAGCCAGGAGATTACTTACTCTGTGTCAGAGTAACTTCGGCTACTTTAGGAGTTTACTGGGTTACTACGAATGAAACTCTTGACAATCCTTACGCATTCTACGTTCAAGACTGTGACCCGTTGTTATTGACCTACGACATGCCTATCTCTCGTGGGGGTGCGCCGAACGGAGCTCCTTTTTACATTACCCGTGGAGACTCTGACGTTCCAGGAAGCGTAGAGTCTGGCGCAATCAATGCTGAGGCTACCAATACTTCTGCGGTTAACTCTAAGTATTACGCTACCGACTCCGAGAGTGAAATAGGATTAAACTACACTGATAAATACAACGCTACGATGATCATTAATAGAAACGGTTCGAGATTCTTACATGCTGCGGAATTACTATGAAAATTAAAGAGGCTTTCAGTTTAACCGGCAGAGTCTACGTTCGTCTTGATTACAAAGACCAGCAAGTGGATCACTATAAGGCGGACAACTTAATTGTTCTTCTGCCTAGACAACGTTTACTTTCTACGATCTACTCTACGGCCAGCACTGCTCCAGACCCAGTTACAACGCTTAAAGTAGGCAACGGTGGCTCAATTGATGCTCAGGGACTATATCCTCGGCCCGTGTCTAAAGCGATGACGGCATTGTTTGCACACCCGTCTTCGGTGTACTCTTTCCCTCTAACCACTCCCGTGGACGGCCTAGTTGAATCCGCACCTAGTATTCTCTTTGTTGCTGACATCGCTGAAGAGGACATGAACGGCGTTCTAATCAATGAAATCGGCCTGTTTACTCAAGGCGGAACAATGTTTAGCATTAAAACCTTACCTGCTATTCCTAAGACTTCTACATTCAGCGTTCACGTTGAATGGACGATTGACTTTAGCTAAGTCGGAGCTGAATGATGGCTGACGTAATCACTGTTACAACCGAGCTAAACGACGACTCTTGGGAGATAACTGCGTCAGTCTCAAGTCCTGATGTTCTACCAGCAGAGATCTTTACCTACAATAACACTGGAACAACTACGCTTGGCACCTATGTAGGAGTCTGCAGTAAAGGTGAACTAGAAAGGTTTCAAGTCTGGCAAGGTTCAGCGTTGCCAGTCTTCGGTAACCGCTTCGTTAGACACGACGAGGCTAAAATAAGCGTAGACATTTCAAGAGACCCTCAGATAATCGTTGACAACTTGCTAGACACTGCACGCACTTTAAAAGCACAACTCTCATCGGTTGTGAGCACAACAAACCTTTACTCCATATGACCCTCCATACTCGCCTATATGCTAACAACGCCAGGACCACTCTGTCTAGTCCTTTAGGTGCCAGTGACACTACTATATATCTATCGAGCGGAGCAAAGTTCCCCTCTCCTCTAGTTGGAGAAGAGTCTTTCCTTCTTACAGTTGATAACGGAATAGCCGTTGAAGTAATTGAGATCGGTGCTAAATCAGGCAATGTTCTAACTGTACTGAATCGTGGCTTAGAAGGAACTGTAGCTCAAGTGTTCTCCAGCGGTTCACGAGTAGAGTGTCGGACAACTAAGGGGATCTTGGAGTCCTTTGCTCGTCTTGAAGACAGGTTAGCCTCTATTTCTAGCGTTGATCTATTGCCAACTCCTGCCGGAGCTAATAATAGCTACGTTTGTGATACGACTGACGAAGTTGGCAATCCTATCATTGCTATTCGTAGCTATAACTTTTGGACGTTTCCAACTCATCCTCACATTAAGGTGACAGGGTCTGCTGCTTCAAATGGAACTACAACTACGTTACCTCTTAGTGCTGCTAGTACTCTACTAACTAATTCGTCGATTGGATCTTATGTCGTCCAATTCTTCGACGGAGTTAATGCCGCACAGTGCCGGAGAATAACAGGCATCTCTACTAATGAAGTCTCGTGGAGTACTCCTCTGCCTACTGCTGTAGGTATATCTAATCAGTTTACCATCTATCAAAGTGTAACGTCCGCTCATACTGAGTTAACCAGCGCTAGCGATGATTCTTTTGTATATTCTCTGATCTTCTCAGAGTAACCTTTACCATTTCCGGAGAAATTTAAATGCCAGTTTCATTCACCCGAGCCGAAGTAACACCGTCTAGTGCCAATACCCGAGCACTGTTATACACTGCTCCTTCTGGTTCGACTTCGATTGTCTTCTCTGGAACCGTGTCTAATATTGATTCAACGTTGAAGACGGATCACATGGTAACAGTAGAGATTAAGAAGACAGACTTGTCTTATAAGTCAATTCTGAAAGAAGTTCCTATCGCCTACGGAGGCTCTCTACCTTTGCCAAAGACTATTCTTACAGCAGGTGAAGCATTGTGGGTAACCAGTGTTGACGACGCTAGTTGCTTGACTGCTATCGTTGCCGTTGCGTTGAAGAGCTAATCATGAAAGGATATATTGGCCAGGCCCCGATGGATGATCTCTTCGCTGAAACAGAGTATCAGTTCGAAGTAAGTACCGCGCAGTCAGTGTTCTCCGGGTTGCGTTATCGCCCAGGGTACGTAGACGTGTACGTGAACGGTTCATGTTTGAGCGACGGAGTAGACTACACTGCGTTGGACGGCTCTACGTTAACGTTGACCGTTGCAACTCCTAGTGGAGAAACCACGCACGTCAAGATTAAGACGCGTGTGCCTATGAAGATTAGTGACGCTATGCCTACGGCTACGTTGGCAGCAGGGAGCGGGGCTAATCTTGTTGGGTATACGCAAGGTGGAACTGGAAGTGTTGTACGTAGTCTTGAGGGGAAATTGCAGGAGTCTGTAAGTGTCTTGGATTTTATTCCTGAAGGGACTAATCCTTCAACTACTGACTGCACCGGATATATTTCTTCTGCCTTATTAGAGACAGATACTTTGATTATCCCTGAAGGGGAATATCTAACATCAGGTATAACTATATCTAGTAGTAAAACCTTAATATTCACAGGAGGTTCTTTCAAATCGAGTAGCGGTTCTTCCAGATTTGCAACAGTAACTTCAGGCGCAAACCTTACGTTAATTAACGCTCACATTACAGGTTATCGATTAACCAATGACTCTGATAAAAGCAATCACGGTATAGTGGTAAGTAATGGGTCTATAACTCTATTAGGAGAGTGTGAGATTTCTTATTTCTCTGGATGGGGGATTATTCTACAGGCAGGAGGGTCTTCATCTGTCATTAGTAAAATAGGGGAAGGTACATATATACATCATAACGGAGGAGGCATTGAGACTTCATCCTACGAGTATTTCAATATCGACGGGGCTTCTATTATCAGCAATGGGCTTAACGTCGCTAACACTGATTGGTCTAGTATTGCAGGGGCAGGCACTGGATGGGGAATACGCGGAGAGTTTGCAAATGGGATAATTCAAAATTGCACTATCAATAACAACGCAATTGGGGTTCATCTAAACTCAGTGGCAGGCGCTAATCCTGATCATGGAAGAATAACAGGGAACACTATAAACCATAACCTTGCTGCAGGATTGATTGTGGAGAATCTTCATAGTTATGAGACTGTATCTCATAACTCTATGCTATCTAATTTAACTAATCCTTCTGCCCCCTCAGTAACTTTTTCTGGCACAGGTGCTTCTTTTGATTTTATAGCAATTAATTGTATAGGGTTACAAGTATCTTTTAATAATATAGGAGCGGGATCAGGTGGTGCTATTCCTATTTATGGACACGCCAGAGGAAGATATATCGGCAATAATCTAGTAGGCGTCCCTTTTTCAGAACTAGCACATCCTCAAGCGGGTTCTAAGGTATATGATTTATATGGATATAATAAAAACGGCGATAACCTGTTTTTTGCCAATATGGTTAGAAATGAAGGAGCATCTGGTCTAAAGGCAGTAATCCTTAGCGACTCCGTAAGAACTGTTATAACCAATGAAATAGAATCTGCGGGTGCAGGTGCCGGATCGGGTGGAGGTAGTTTAATTGATGAAGTTAAGACTGTACTATCTTTGGTGAATGGTTGGGAGAATATTCCAGGAAATCAAGTGGCATGGGTTTCACGAAGGTCTAACATGTTTGTAGATATATATATATATGTAATTCCAACGATAGATATAGGCAGCACTATTACTACTTTGCCAGCACAATACCGGCCAATCGGAGTAAACGTTCAATTGCAAGCAGCATCAGGGAATAGTTTAACACATACTTATGGAACTATTTTGGCAGATGGTACGTTAACGGTAGTAGGTGCAACTTTAAATCAACCTGTTCTTTTGAACGGGACTTTTTGTATTAATTAAATACTTAACTAATCAATAGGAAAAAATATGAGCAGAATAGATGTAACTTTAAATCCTTACAATGCAGTAGGCAATGGGACAAATGAAACCTCTATTATACAGAGTGCCCTTAATACTCAAGCCGACGAGGTGTTTTTACCAGCAGGCCTCACTTTTGGGGTAACAGGACTTCAGCTATACGCAGGGCAAAGTCTTATTATAGAAGGTAAGATTTTAAAATTATCAGGGGCATCCCCTATTGTATACTTAGCATCAGGAAGTTCTGTAATAGGCGGAGAACTTGATGGAAATGGTGTAGATAGTGCAGGTATAGTAGGAGTAGATTGTAGCAACGTAACCATTAAAGATGTTTATATGCACAATGTTTTACAAAAAGGCATATGTAGTTATAAAACCTCTGGCTCCCCTACTAATTGGAAGGTGTATAACAACAGACTAATAGATATTAAATTACAATCCATTACCTTAGAATATACTACTAACAGTAGGATAATTAATAATAATATCAATACAGACAACTCAGAGTATTCTTCAAGTGATTTACATCACGGCATTCAGTTTTGGGGAGGTGATGCACAGAATCTATCAGATTCAATATCTATTTCTCATCTAGTAATATCGGGCAATATCGTTAAAAATGCTAAAGGAGGTATTTGGGGGTCATTAGGTAAATTTATCAATGTATTCGGAAACACCGTAGAAGATTGCACTGATTGCGGGATAGATTTTGAAAGGTGTGAAAACTTTACATGTAATTCTAATATTATCAGTAACTGTGCCAACGGTAATATTGCAATAGCGTATGGTTGTAAGCATGGTTCTGTAACCGGGAATACATGTAGTTTTACCTCAGGTGCAGGTTCTACCCTTTATGCCTATAACAGTACTACCATAGCGTTACCTCCTAATCAGTATATCACTATAAATGGTAACTCTTTTAAAACTTACAGTGGAATAGCGGTTAATGTTCAGGCGTGTAATAATAAAGGATTAATAGATTCTATTATTTCGAACAATGTTATAGGTACTAGTGGAACTACTGAAGCAATACATATAGAAGAGTGCACTAAATTAAGTATTATTGGTAATCAAATCATAACTAATGGCTCGCCTATTGCTATTTATTTATATGGAGTTCAGATAAGCACGGTATCAAATAATGTTATATCTGGTAATGAAACTAATACCACTCTTACTAATGGTGCTGCAATAACCTTGCGGTACAGATCTTCCACTTGGCCGTGCAGAAGTATTAAGGTAATAGGGAATATTATAGATGGTCATGGGTTTTCTGTCTATGACCTATGCTCATCTGATCCTGCTACTTCTGACTGCTTTATTAGCGGTAATTTCCTAGTAAATATATATCGCCCTTCAAGTACTGCCTACACTGGAGTTATCAGTAACAATGTTCACACGTATTCTTCTAACGTAGCAGTATCTGCATCGACCTACTAGCATCCTTCGAGGTAAAATCAGAAACAACAAAGCTCTTCTCATGATGCTTTGTTGTTTCTGGAACCTACCTAACGGTTGTGACTCGCTTTCTCACTACCATTTAGTAAATACAAAATGATCTTCTACACAGACAAATTCATTCCATCACAATCAGCCGGATGTGTGAGAATCCCTTGCTTCTGGTTAATCAACTCTTCTATCGCTTAACCTCGCTTCCTTCGAGTTAAAATCTGGTAACCAAGAGCGTAGCGCTGTCCTGCTCTAAGAGCGCTACGACGTTTCTCTTGGTTTTACTGGAACCTAACTCATGTCCTATATTGGTCGCGCACCTTCTTTCGCATCTCAGCACGCTCCTGACACGTTCACTGGAAACGATGTTCTAACCTCGTTTACTCTAAGTTACCCTCCTGGCTCAGCAACGGCTATCGACGTAGAGATTTCCGGAGTAAGCCAAGCTCCGTTCACAGCTTATTACCTCGTTGGCTCTCAGTTACACTTTCACTCAGCTCCGCCTACTCCTTTAGGGGCTGATCCTAATATCGTTGTTAGATATAGAAATAGCACGCCGACTACGCATAACCAAGTTGGAGTTAGTTTAGTAGAAGAGATAGTCGAAGTTGCAACAGATGGTCAAACAGTTATTACTTTGTCCAGTATTAGTTACATTCCTGGAACCTCGACGTTAGAAGTCTTGATTAATGCTGCTCAGCAACAATACGGTAGTTATATTGAAACTAGTCCTACTTCTATCACGTTCGCAGAAGGTCTCAGTGCAGGAGACAAAGTATTAGTCCGTGTCGGAAGCTTAGTTAACCAGGACGCTACTCGTGTAGCAGGGCAAGTGCAATACTCAAATGGAGGAATAGGGGCGGTTCCTAGAACCGTAGAGGATAAACTGCAAGAGATCGTTAGTAATGAAGATTTTGGTGCTAACGACTCGGGAACAGTCGACAGTAGTGCCTCAGAATCTTTTGCAAGTACTGTTGCAAATTCAATTCGTACGCTCTTTCGCAGCTTGTGGATGTATAAGTTTCCGAAACGGGGTGTTAAAACGTGGAAACGAACATTCGGCACTAAAGATCAGGCTGCGGTAGTAAGCATATCTGCAATGGACGATGCCGCTGAGCCGACTACTGAGGTGCTTGGCTTTTCCACAGATTCCGATGTTTCTATACATCCCGACAGAGATTCTGTTGGCCTGTTTGTTCAAGCTCAAGCATTAGCTCCGCTAGTCACTACTGCAAACACTACATTCACGGCTACATCTGTAACTTCAGCCGACTTTGCTACTGCAATCGCTGGAAATAGAATTAGCTTAGGCATGCTTATTGATACCAATGAGTCTCCTAAAAAGACGGGTGTAGTTAACGGTATATCGTCTAGTACAAACACAGTGTCGGTAAGTGCATGGTATATAGTTGATGGGACAAGAGCTACAGGAACACCGTCTAATGGCACTACCGTCTATGTCAGTCCAGTTACCAAGGTATGGGCGCACAATGCCAACGTAATCATTGATGAGGATTCTCATGCAACTGATGCTGTAGGATTTGAATTAGGATTGATTAATCATAAAACAGACGATCTTGGTTACTTGTATGACGCAGTTAATCTAGGGACAAAACGTGGAGGAACTGCTTTTCAAAGCCGTGGAATGTGGAATGTAAGTTACTTTGCATACACTGGTCACAATTATGGGTTTGTAGCAACTACAGGTATAGGTAAAACATCCTTTTTATCTCAAGGAAGCCCATCTGTTGGCTATGAAAGCATTAACGCTCAAGAAGCGGTGCGAATAAAAAATTCCAATTATGGAATTACGTTTATGAATACTGCCGGCGATCTTTTAGGATACATCTCAGGTCAAGGCATTTGGCACAGAGCAAAACTTCGCGCTACCATTCAAGCCAACGGAACAACTATTCCTGAGGAAACTGTAGTGTGTCTTTCAGGCATTATATCTTCCCCCTCTACTGTTTACCTTCCGCCCCCAGCAGACCATGCTCAACGAGTTTTATATCTGAAATGTTCTTATGGTTCTTCTGCCGCTGTGACTTACACCGGAACATTTGAGACAGGGCTTAGTGAAGAGATTCTCACGGCTGGACAATGCGTAATGGTTATCAGCGATGGAGCAAGTTGGAACATATTGTCACGTGTGTGACTATAATACTAAATGGATCCCCATCAGTTAATGGAAGACCTCCTCTCCCAAGCCGAAGTCGACTCTCTTCTAGGCTACAACGTAGAGCGAGCCGACCTTCCCGTGCACGAGAGGCTTCGCTCAGAGCTTGAAGAATATATAGAGAACTTGAAAAGCGACATTGAAGTCTGGCATAGACAAATACGAGACGCTGGTTTAAAGATTCAAACGATACAAGACGTTTTACAAACCTTAGAAAACTTAGTTTAATGAATGACACTCCTTCGGCTCAACCGGTTCAGCCGACTCCAACCGCAGCCTCTGTCCCTCCTTCTCCTCCGTACATCACTCCGGAGGCTGCGGATAATCGTCTTTTAGCAGAGATCCTTGGAGCCGTTCTTACGCTCCAAACAAAGACGGAGAATAGCCACAAGGAGCTGGACGATAAACTTAACCAACACATGATTGATGAGTCGTTGGAGATTTCAACGACGGGTAGGGCAGTAGAACAGATTAACAGTTCCTTAGAGGTTCTTCAATCTATGATGTCCACTCAGGCTGCTCAAATGGCCAGCTTAGTTGGAACTTACAACGACCTGGAACATAAGACAACTTCGATTGAAGGTGCGTTTGTTAAACGAGAAGACGGTGCTATTGACTTCTCAGGGCACTATGAGGAACATAATGAAAAAGCAACTACTAGAAAACGATGGAGAGCAAGGGTTGAAAAATGGAAAGACGATATTGGTGGGAAAGTTCTAACAGTAATTCTTGTGTTTTTTGCATTGGCGATTTTCGACCGTTTCAAATGGTTGATTTCTATGCCTGGGATAACACAGTGAAGAAGATAATTAACACGGTCAACTCTTGGTTAGCAGCGACAGTCATTGTTCTAGCAATGATTTCGCTGTACCAGTCCTTTATCCCTCAGACTCTTCCTATTAAGATGAGTACGTCTGAGTATAGTGCGGTCAAAACAAGGGATGGGACTATTGTCGTAAGCCAAGAGTGTACGTCGACAGTGCTGGCCCCTTTTGAAGCTACTATTTTTAGAGAGGCTGTTCATACGCAAACTGGGCTAATCGTCTCTTTACCAACGACTATAACAAAGTTTACTGAAGGGAAGAGGGACATTCAACGTCAATTCTATATTCCAAACCCTGCTCCTTCAGGAGAGTGGTGCGTTAAAGCCCAGTTAGACTGGCACCCTTTTCTTAGCTTAAAAGGACATAGTATCCATGCTCCTGTTAAGTGTTTTACAGTGAAATAACAACGTCGAGCAACGAGAACGGAGTTTAACTTTGCTTGCGTGGTTGAGCTTTGTTTTCCAGGTTGAACGTTGCCGCTACGTTCTAAACTAGGTTATATAACATTTGAGGATTTGTGATGTCAAGAGCTAGAGATTTAAGTCAGGTTGTTTCTAATATCGGTTCTAGTAAGGTCCTGTATAGGCAAGGTGGGACAGGTAGTGTTGTAAGGAGTCTTGAGGGAAAGTTGCAGGAGAGTGTTAGTGTCTTGGATTTTGGTGCCGATAACACAGGAGCAACGAATGTATATGACGCAGTAACTAAGACCATCGCATCATTTGGCTCTTCTGCTGGAACGCTTGAGTTTCCGGCTGGCTCCTATTTGATGGGGACAAGCAAGACCTTCCCAAGCAATGTGACGGTCTGCTTTACAGGGAATAGTACGCTAATTGTTCCATCTGGAGTCGCTGTCCGGTTTGAAGGCGCTGTGTTCTCATATGGCAGACATCCATTTATCCCTGTCAGTTCGGTGGATTTTGGAACGGTCACTGTCGGGACTAATATTGAAAGTCGGTCTATCTATTCCGGTGCTACCGACATTGAGGCACAGACATTCACCCAATTAACTACTGGAACACAACCTGTTTATAAAGGCGCTTATGGCCCTACGCCTAACGACGCCGGTGTTCAGTTTGTTGCTATGAATAACGAAGGGGTGCGTAAGGTATTTGCCGCAATTCAAGCACAGGTAGAATCAACTACCCCAGGCGCTGAGCAAGGTAGATTACATTTCCTAGTTAATGATGGAGACTTTTCACAAGTTATAGGTACTATTAATAAGGATGGTTCTTGGATTCTCGGGCCAGGGATTGCTTCTTATCGAGCAGAAATAGCAGGGGAATTAGTAAACAATCCTTCACCATCTGGTAATTCTCTACTTGGTGAGCGTGTTTCTTGCGCTGACCCTGATTACGATGATGCTCGCGTATTGGCTATTCGAAACATTAAAACAGACGACTTAAATTCTTTAACCTATCGTTCGGGGATGGGTTTCACCATACTTAATAGTGCTGGCAAAGAATTTACTGTTGGTCTGCTTCGTGCTCAATACTCTGACAGAGCAAGCGGAAGTGAAGATACGTATATGTACCCCTCTACTTTTGTAGGAGGCGCGGAAACTAACGGCCCCTATTTTTACAACAATGGTATAAGTTTTAATCAGGCGTTAGGTGAATCAAACAAATTAGATGCTTACCATGAAGATGACTTCACGGCTCAGTTAACGTTCGGTGGAGCAAGTGTTGGGATGACGGGCACTTTCATTGGACAATATACTCAAATTGGTAATAGGGCCTTTGGGTCAGGGCGGGTTACTTTAACTGCAAAGGGTAGTTCTACGGGGATAGCAAGATTTGCATTACCAATTCCTGCTATAAATAATAACCGCAATGCCGCTGCTGTCCCTATTTTTGTAATTACGTCTGTGACTACTGGCACATCCGTACAAGGGTTAGTTGAGGTTGGGGCGTCAAATGTGATGCTTAGTAAAGTTGTCGCGGGTAGTCTTGTGTGGCTAACTGACGCTGACTTTGCCAATACTTCCGACTTTACTTTTTCATTCAATTATGCCGTATAACAGCACTCAAGATGATCTTCTATACTGACCATACCATTCGGCAATAATGGACTCCTCTCAACACCAAGCCGCAAACCTGCTAAACGGTGGTGATTCGCTTTCCCACTACCATTTAGCAGACTAAAAATGATTATCTACACAGACAAGTTCATTCCACCCCAATCAGCAGGATGCGTGAGAATCTTCATAATTCCGGTTAAATAATTTAAATTTAAATATAACTATGAAACTAAGTAAACATTTCTCTTCTAAAGAATTTGTTTGTAAAGGCAGTTAACCCTACTATTAAATCTTTTACAAACCTGCTAAACTGTAGTAGCCTAGACTTAACAAATTAGATTCCATTCCAAGGCCCCTCATGATCTCCCAATTCATCCCTCGCTCCCTAGCAGTCCGCAACGCTGCCCACTTAGCTCATTGGTCAACCAGAAGCGACGCTCAACATCGTGCATTACAAGCCTTCTACGAAGGTCTATTAGACAGCCTTGACGAGTACGTAGAGTGCTACCAAGGTAACTTTGGATTAGTCCAAGTTGACGGCCAAGTTGAAGCTTCTAGTACTGACATTCTTCACACTCTGAAAACTGAAGCGGTCTGGCTTGAAGATAACCGGGACGGAATTGCAAACGGGGTTAAAGCTCTGGATGCTCTACTGGACGACTTGGTTAATCTTTATCTGAAGACGATCTATAAATTGGAGAATCTAAGTTGAGTATTGCTACGTCCCCTTTCCTTGCTCAGGACAAGCTACTCCACTTCATCGTTGGAGTCTTAGTTTATGCTATATTTCACTTCATAAGCATAGACATTGCGTTGCTTGCAGTTTTCAGTGCAGGCTTAGGCAAGGAAGTCTATGATTTCTTCTCTCCTAAATTTCACACCGTTGACGTCTACGATGGTGTAGCAACCGGCCTAGGCGGAATCACGGCCTTCATCTGCGGATTATAACCATGCCCTCTCTTTCCTCTTGCATTGAACAAGTCTCAGCTAAGTTCGTCTACACTCCGGACCCTGATCCGTTTCCTTTCGATTATTGGTTTGTAATGAAAGAGAAGAACGGGGAGCTAAAAGGAGACTGCGATGATTTTTCCGTCACAGTTCTCTGGCTACTTTGTAACTCTTCTATTCTCAGTTTCATCTGGAACGTTCTTATCCTTCATCGCTTTAAGATCCACCGAGTCATGGCTACTAATGGCTATCACGTTGTAGGTGAAGTTGACGGTTTGTTCTTCGACAACTGGACTAAGCGAGCTTTGCCCGAAGGAGAGTTCTACGCTGCTACTAAACACGTTCATTTGCAACAATACCTGAGCCCTGTTATAACCTTGCTTCTGATCTCAGGTCTTTTCAAGAGGTAATCATGTTTACTGCATTTCTAACCTTCCTTGGCGGTACTGCCTTCCGAATGCTCTGGGGCGAAATCACAGCCTGGCTTAACAAAAAACAAGACCATGAACATGAAATGTCCTTGCTCAAGCTTCAGTCCGAACTTGATGATAAGGCTCACGTTCGTAACATTGAAGCCCAGAAACTCCAAGCTTCTCTTGGAATAACAGAGATCAGGGTAAGGTCTGAAGCGGACATTGAAATGAAAGATGCAGAGGCGTTCATTGAAGGTCAAAAGACCTTTGGAAAACCCTCTGGAGTAGCTTGGGTTGATGCCTGGAACGCCTCGATTCGTCCGCAGTATGCTGAGGTTGCCTTAGTTGTCTGGGTAGTTAAACTGATCGCCCAAGGTTTTATCATGGACGAATTCGACACTGGACTCCTCGCTGTAATCGCCGGCTTCTTCTTCGCTGATCGTAGTTTGCGTCGGAATGGTAAATAAGACCAGTGCCCTTCAAGCTGCAGCAGAGCTTTGCAAAAAGTTTGAAGGGTTCTATTCTAAGCCGTATCTTTGTCCGGCAAACGTGCCGACGATAGGCTACGGCTCAACGGTTTATGAGGACGGAGTTAAGGTAACGCTCAAAGATCCTCCTGTAACAAAAGAGTATGCAACGAAGTTACTCATGCTAACCCTGTCACGTGACTATTTTCCAGCGGTGCTTAAGCTTTGCCCAGACATTCCAACCGAGGGTTCGTTAACCGCGCTTACAGACTTTACCTACAACCTAGGTGTCGGGGCCTTACGTAGTTCTAGCGTTAGACGAGCTATGAATAACGGAGACATGGAAGGGGTTAAGCAAGGCCTGCTCAAGTACGTGTATGGTGGGGGCAAAGTCTTACCAGGACTAGTTAAGAGAAGGAAGGCAGAAACGGAGCTACTATGATTATTCCACAACCTTTATATCGTTACCCCTCGATTTTAGCCACTCAAGCCTACTTTTCAGACCAAGCTAGCTCTACGTCTGAACTTAGCTTTGACCCGCCCTTACCAAACCCTCCTACAGGACTGCCTGAGGTCACAGAGTTTCTCTACGTTGACTTGCTAGAAGGAGACGTTGGAGTCTATTCCTCTTCCTTGTCAGGAACTGTACTCAATCAAGCTCTAACCGTACAGTGTGTTATTCACAACTACGCTGGAGTTCAGATTAGCCCTAGTATAGGCTTGGTTTCTATTACAACGTCTAGTCCGACCTTAACAGTGATTCCTAGCGTAGTGTCAGACAGGGTTCAGCTAGTAGTAACTGGAACTGAACTAGGGTTGTATTCGTTTACGGTTAGCTATGACGGGTTTGAATCAGACACGTTGTTTATTTCCGTGGATGGCTAAAAAGAACCAAGCCTAAACTTGGTTCTTTCAAAACTTTAACTCAGTTCTTCTAACCCTACTCCTAGACACGAGCACAGAGAAAAGAATACCCAAGGAGCCTCGTCGTACAGAAGAAGCCATGCGTTTTTCAACGAATAGTGCTGGTCTCTAATAGAGTAAGCGTGGCTTATCTCATCAGCTAGAACTTCGAGAGTAACGTGTTCTTTTTCAATCTCTCGATTCATCCAGATGCTCCAGATCTCTGTCAAAGTTATAATCGCTAAGTCCTTGTTTTTAACAGAGTAATCTCCTTGGTATTCAGTGTTACGAATAAGGTCGGAGACTTTGAGGATCAATTCCACTTCAAGGTTTCTCTCCTTCAAACACGTTTGTCGTTTCAGCATTGCTAAAATCAAGTCGTAGTTGTCGCTCATCAGAGACCTCTCTTTCAAAGTGTTTGTTTAGCAAAGTTGCTATCGTAAGACTAGCCGAGTTTACAACATGGTTAGCAAGCCCTTGCTGAGACTTAGAGCCGATTTGAAGGCGAGACTTATCCAGGAAGTCCTTGAGTTCTATAAGTTCTTGTTTAAGAGTGTTCATTTTAAGCAGCCCTTGGGGAGGTAGGTGGAGGCTCTGGTGTAACTTGAGCCAGGAGGTTTTTGTTTGTTACGGTTACTGATTTCTGATAATGCAAGTATACCAGACCTAGCAACGCAAGGTTCAACGAAGTTACATCTCCAAGCTGAACCAACGTTAAGCAATGCTCTTCGATAACCTCAACCGGCATTTTATCAAGGTTGGCCCAAGGTGCACCTTTCTCAATAGACGAAGCTAAAGCTCCAGAGAGAACATGGGAAAAGGCCCGGGTTTTCTTAGCCTCGTCGTTGTCTTGCTCTGAGAAGCTAGGTTCTTCAAGGCTTCCAACTTTGTTCAGCACGTTGACTAAGATTCCTCTGGCCTGAATCGCTGCTAGCAATGCCACAGCTTTGTTCACGTCTTGGACTTCTCCGCGTTCAATTCGAAGCTTAAGGTCAAAGACGTTCCTTGCTCCGTCTTCACCTATCTCCGGTTCGAGTTGCTTGAACTGCTCCTCGATTTGTTCAGCTAAGAACTCCTTGACTTTCATAGCTTATTCTCCAATAACAAAGTTAGGAAACTAAGATCAACCTTAGCCCCAGCCGCGTTCTTGTGTCCACCGCCTCCAAGATCTTTGGCTAACAAGGACACATCTACTTCTGACGTGGCTGAGCTGCGAAAGCTAAGAACCCAGCTACCAGGGCCAGAGTTTTCACTAACGTAGAAGAAGAGAATAGCCAGGTGAACGTCGAGCTCCTCATTCTTACAAATCTCATTACCAAGCTCAGAGACAAGGTGAGTAGCGTTGATGACTCCGGCCTTAAATCCTCGGTAAGACACCACCTTCACTTTGCTCGGAACACTGCTAACCAGGCTCTGATCACGGGCTTTGCAAAGAGTTCGCCCTGACTCAATGAGATCATGCAGGGCTCGAGGATTGGTTGCAATCTCGTTGAACTCAACCATTTCTCTACTGATGAGAGGGAATGCAGCTCGGACAAACTCGGTTTCAGGGTAGGTGAACTTCCATAAGTCGCCGTCTTGGATGTATTTGAGAATGCCTGGAATCGGCTTACCTGGATTGAAGTACTCCCAGGCTAGCACTGCCCCTGACTTGTTCATGTTGAACGTGGCAAAGGGAAGGTCAGCTAAGTCAGCTTGAGCTGTCTTGTGATGATCTAAAACTAGCAATCCTCCGACCTTGTCGACAATGTCCAGTAGAACTTGTCGAGGATAAGAGAAGTCAAGGATGTAGATCGAAGAGTCCTTACTAATCTTAACGTCGCTTGGAAAAGGCTGTCCGTATTGAACGGAGATGTACGTAGCCTCGTCTTTGAAACGAGTCCATGCAGCGTATTTTGCTCCTAAACCGTCTAGGCAGGAGGCGTGGTAGAGAACATAAGTTGTCATTGAAAGTCCCTTTCAAGGTAATTTAAAACTAGATCAGCTTGGTCAAACATTGGAATAATAGAAAGCTCAGTGGGGGTCCAGTGCCCGTCACGTAATCGTTGAATGAGCTGGAGTACACGTTTCTGAGCTCGGATAGCTTCTACTCTCTCAGAGTCTAGGATAGCTGCACTGCCTAGTAGCCAGTCTAGCCTGTTAGGAGCCTTATCTGTGCAAAGAGCATGCATTTCATCCATGCGGTCTCTAATCAGATGCTTGATTCCACCAAAGTTAGAGGACCCTTCTCCTTCAACGTCTCTTTCTATGTGCCAGAAGAGTTTAGGAATAAACCCATCCTTATGAAAGAACCACCATGCTTCAGTACAGATGCAGGCTTTATTAAACACTTGTAACACCTGGACTTTATCTTCCAAGCCTTCCGGAAGTGGGACATTACCCATAACGTAGATGAGCGTTGTTTCCTTGTCAAGAACAGCGTCGTCTGGCAACGCTTCTGAGTAACACACGTCTGAACGGTCTTTGAGATACCGCCATGCTGCGTATTTACCGGCGACGCTGTCCAGGCTAGAGGGGTTGTATAAAACGTAGATGTTCATAATAACTCCTTGTTTGACTTAGTAATCCGAGTCTACTCCACAATCAAAAACACCTTCCGCTACGCTGTCAGAGATTAGACTTACGCTCCACTTAGAGGAGTCTTTTTCAAGGAAAGTCCTGTCCTCTTTTATCATCCATTCTTTGGTTAAACGAATAGCGTCTTCTTTCGACTTAGCTATAACATGAACTTCTCGTAGATAAGCTTCGAAATAGGTTCCGCACTTAGAATAATAATAAACTTTATAGATGTTCATGGCTGCTCTCCTAATATAAACTTTCCTAATTTAAAAAAAGCCAAGTTTAAACTTAGCTTTGGAAATGACTTAACTCGAGAGTGCCTAGGATGTCCCCAGCAGTAGCCCTGGGTGGACCGGTGGACCCTGGAGCCCGCGCTCCTAGGACTCTTCTAGCCCGGCTGTTCTTGGGCTGAGTTATTAGCATAGAGTTGCTCTATGCCTAACCAGTACTGCTAGTTACAGACTTAAGTCAAGAGTGCTACTTTGTTATTTGATGGACTCATCCTTGTTCCCCAGAAGACCTGGTAGTATACTATCTAGACTCTGCAGATCTTAGGTTGATTAAGGATTCTTAATTTCGCCGTCAGGCGAAGTTTAAAGCATAGAGTTGCTCTATGCCAAGCTTCTATGAGATACGTACTCCATCTCGTTAGGCAATTCTGCTGAAAGCCACGGGTTGCCCAGTCCATGGAAAGGAGATGAGAGGAACCACCCTCTCGACCGTTCAGCGCGGCCTTTTAATAGTTACTTAGAGTATGGAAATTATTCTCTAAGCTCTGGAGTAGCAGGGACTATATGCTCCTGCCCTTCAAGCACCCAATAAAATCCAACCTTATTGAGTGCTCTTAGTCGTTGTTGCTTACTAATGCTTCGCAACGGCAGAGCAATATTTCGCGCAGCGTTCAAGTCTGCATCATGCTCGAATCCACAAGCAGTGCACTTGAACTTCTTGCCTTTCCTATTGCTCTTACGAACCCATCCACAATGTGAACATCTCTGACTTGTATAGGTAGGGTTGACTTTCTGAATTAGGACACCTAATTCTTCACAGTAACTTTCTATCTTTCTAAAAATGTCAGAGTACGTCCAATGATTCAACTTCTTACTACTTTTGCTTCCTTTTCGGAGGTTTTGAATATCCTCCAATTTAACAAGATTTACCTCATTTAGGTTTAATTGATTTATAGTCCAATTAATATAATTGGTTCTATGATTACATGCTCTTTCAAAAGCCCTACTACCAGCCTTCTTATTAGACATCTTACTAATAATGGAAGATAGATCATGGCCGTGGTTATCTTTACTGCTAGAAGATCCATCTGAGCAGGAGAGAACAGTAGAGTATCCTATATCTATTCCTAAAGTAGAACCTTCAGTAACTTCTACTGGCTTTTCTAAACTGAACATAAACGTAGCTTCTTTAAGGCTAAGTCTAATTCCCTGCTTTAAAACACCTTCTTCCATCAATTTATTGAAATGAGCATTTCGTTTGATTGGCAAAGTTAGTTTCAGCTTATTACCAATTGAACCTATTGTGAGCCAAATGTCAAAAGAAGTATTATTGTTCAAGTCAATCTTAACAAAGCGGCTATCAAGCTCAGGATTTACATTAGTGACATTTGGCTTAGAAACCTTAGCATAATCATATACTTCCTGAAGCTTGCGAGCCTTCTTAAACTTCCCTTCTGTGGTAAGTCTATCTATAACGAACTTACGCCTTTCTTGCTTTACTCGTGTTCCTCTTACGATTCCACTAGCCTGCTTACCTGCGCATTGGACCATTCTTGCAGACAGCCAAGTATTTATTAGAGAGGAATGAGCAACCGGAGCAAGCCTTGGAACCTTCTCTAATTCCCAAAAGATATTAACAAAGTCAGCAGTAACTTTTGCGTACTCTGTAAGAAATTCAGATAGCACTTGTTTCTTTCCAGTATTGGAAAAATCCAAAGTACATTTAGAACTTCTTATTATCTCTTTAGGCTTCATTATTTGATTCTTTTAAACCTTCAATAAGCTTTTCCGTTTGTCTTTTGCTACGACGCTTTCCGTATAAACGAGCAGTAAAGGAAGTTACTAAGGATACAAAATCTTGCATTAAATCTTTTTCGTCTCCATTAACTTCATTAATTATAAAAATCTCTCCTGGCCATAAAGACTTAATGTAATTAAACCCAAAGCGAGTTAACCTATCTTTGTGTTCAATAACTATTCTAGTGACTGATTTATCTGCCAGCAGTTTCATCAGCTTAGGTCTTGAATCATTAAGTCCGCTTGCGCACTCTTCTACTACACAGGAAACTGCCCATCCTTTTGCAGCACAGAAGTCTTGCAATCGTTTAGATTGAGAAAGGAGATTTGATCGATTCTCAGAGGAAGAGACGCGAGCGTATATAGCAGTCTTTTCTGCTGGAGCAACTGCCGCTTCATCTATAATAATAGTACCACTTGGAAGCTGTCTGGCAAGAGGAATCATTCCTGCCTTGTAGTGATTCCAAGCAGTTCGGTAAGAAACACCAAGTTTGTTTGCGTAGGAAGATAGTTTCATACTTATATTTTACTACGCTTTTTCAAGCAATGCAACACTTATTGTATAAAGATGTTATACCACAAATCAAAGAAAAATTGAAACTAAGACTGGAGTGCTGTCGGAGGATCCTGTGATTCATTAGCTAACACTGCTCGAATTGTGTTAGTAGCCGTTGTTCCAAAATTCCACTCAGGAGAGTCGTCACAGTTATCCATAACCCAATGAAGCCAATCTTCTAGCAACGCTATCCTAGCTTTATCAACGTCTGTCATGCTACAGCCTTGTTCCAAGTAGATCGTCCATGCCTAACTCAGTTACAGCACAGATCTTGGCGACGGTCCGCAACGTAGGCAAATACCCCACCTGTCCTTTACCAAACCGAGTCTTCCGAGCCTTTTCAATGCGGAAGATAGTGGAGCGGCTGATACCTGCTTTCTTGGCCAAAGCAGTCTTGCTCATTCCTTCTTCTTTACGAATGTGCGTCATGTTCACTACAAAGTTACGGCCAAGTTCTTTCAATGCACGGTCTTGTTTTAGCATGGGATTTCCTTTCAAGTAATTAAAAACATTGTTGAACTAAGTTTTTAACTCAGCTTAACAATGGATAACGGAGATGTTCGAAGGTACAAAAACGACTCGGTCAGGATTAGAGTCAACCCATAGCCGATCAGCAGGAGAGAGTTTAGCATTCTCTGGAAGAACTAACAAGTCCCCTGGTTTAACTTTGTGAAGAGGAAGAGTGAGCAGAGCAGAGTCTACTGTCAACTTTTTTATCTTACTCTTTAAACGTTGGTAAACTTGCGAGACAAATCGCGTCAGCCTCATGGTCGCTCCTAAATGATGCAGCTACGTCTAAACAAGACTTAGCCGCTGCTATTGAGAAAATTTTATCCAACTTTAAGCTAGGGTTGTTAAACCCTTTCTTCTTATACAACTGCCTGACTAACCACGTCTTCCAGTCGATTGCACGTCGATATTCTACTACAACCCTTGACTGCTCATAAGCATATCCGATAGCCCCTATGAGCATCAGGATATCCTCTGCCTTAGCTGTGTTAACATCTTGATAGGAAACGTAACGTTCGATGTTCAACATAGATAAAGACGAGGGGATAGCGTAGTCCAGTATCTGTTCAACAGTGCCTGTTATCCCCTTAAGAGAAGGGTTAAACGTTGCTGACTTAACAAGGGCTAGGCCTTTCTCTGTCTTTTCAACAACAGCGATGCCTAGGTTCTTCCAGCCAGGGTCAATTCCTAAGTAGAGCATGTAGACCTCCCGTAATACGTTTCATAAATAACTCCGCCCGGATTCTTGGGAGGTCCTTTGATCTTCCAGCCTTCTAGTAGATAGGCCTCTATCGGAAACCATGTGTCAACTTCACCAAGCTCTGCTGCGACAGGGACTCGGGTTAGCTCAACCTTTGTTGCAAGACCTGCTGCCTGAGCGTAGATTTGAGCTCCACCAATGATGAACAACTTCGAGGTAAAACAGTGGTCAATGGCACTCTTGAAAGTAGTAAACGCTTCAACTCCGCTCAGACCTTTGAAAGCATCAGGGCGGCTGGTCAGAACCATGTTCTTCCGATTAGGTAAAGGTTTACGTGGAAGAGACTCCCACGTATTTCTACCCATCAGAATAGTCTGGTCTGTAGTCATGGTCTTGAAGCGTTTAAGGTCTTCAGGATAGCTCCAGAGAAGACGGTTGTCTCCTCCGAGAGCGTAGTTTGAATCAATAGCGGCTAGAACGATGATCTCTGGCATTTACACTGCTACCTTCCCTGGAATGTGAGGATGAGGATCATATCCTAGAATCCGAAA